>Ga0209023_10000389_pt1 | contig 69092 bp, 69 predicted proteins | sample LakOneMetagenome_FD_187468 | JGI IMG/M metagenome (GOLD analysis project Ga0209023, IMG submission 187468) | Freshwater and sediment microbial communities from Lake Erie, Canada (SPAdes) (version 2) | ecosystem: Environmental > Aquatic > Freshwater > Lentic | place: Lake Erie, Canada...
TTCTCGGCGTCGCCCAGCACCTCGTAGGCCTCGTTGATTTCCTTGGTCTTTTCCGTTGCGTCCTTGTGCTTGCTGACGTCCGGGTGGTATTGCCGGACCAGCTTGCGGTAAGCCTTCTTGATGTCGTCGGCGGACGCGGTCCGTTCGACACCAAGCGTCTGGTAGTAGTCCTTGTATTCCACGAGCGTAGCTCCCGATGGATGGATTGGTTGGATGACCCTCTATTTGTGGGCTGAAATTGATAGTTCAACTACCCATGCACCGCGCGTAAAACTCCTGATCGCGCACAGTTCGCCGCTCTTCCGTTTGCCCAGAATGGGTAACAGCACGGCCCTGCCGATCGACCAGCTAGGCATACATGCTGAGCAGTGCTAAATTGGCAATGGGAATGTCTTTACCGGAGAGGCAAAGATGAACAAGTGGGTCAAACGCACCAGCATTGCACTGGTCGCGCTCGCGCTGGGCGGCGTGGCGGCAACCGTCCTCGGCAAATCGATCGGCGAACGCAAGATGGGGCGCACCGTCGCCATCCAGGTCCCGCCGCTGAGCGTGGCGCCCGACGCCTCCCGGGTCGAGCATGGACGCTACCTGTACAGCACCCGCGGCTGCGCGGATTGCCATGGCGCCGACGGCGCCGGCCGCACCTTCATCCAGGACGGTAGCATGCTGGTGGTCGCCCCCAACATCACGGCCGGCCCGAATGGCACGACGTCTCGCTACCAGGTCGTCGACTGGGTCCGGACCATACGCCACGGCATCAAGCCGAACGGGCAGCCGGCCATGATCATGCCGAGCGAGGACTATGCCCGCCTGACCGACGAGGACACGGCGTCCCTGATCGCCTATCTCCAGCAATTGCAGCCGGTCGCCGGCAAACAGGCCGTGATCCAGCTGCCGACGCCGGTCAAGGCCATGTACGCCTTCGGCCTCATCAAGGATGCGTCCGAGAAGATCGACCATACGCTGGCGCCGCCGAAGCCCGTCGCGGCCGCAGTCAGCGTCGAACATGGCGCCTACATGGCCAACGCCTGCATCGGCTGCCACGGCGCCACGCTGAGCGGGGGCAGGATCCCCGGCAGCCCGCCGAGCTGGCCCGCTGCCTCCAACCTGACGCCGGGCCGGGGCAGCGCCATGGTCCGGTATCCGACGCCGGAAGCTTTCATGGCCATGCTGCGCACGGGCCACCGGCCGGACGGCAAGCCGATCAGCCCGGTCATGCCCTTCGGCTCGCTCAAGCAGATGAACGATACCGATGCGCAGGCCTTGTATGCCTATTTGAAAACGGTGCCGGCGCGCGAAGCTGGGCGGCATTAGCAATTAATCAGTAAAATCCTCGGTTTCCCCAGCAAACCGAGTCATGACGTCTACTGTTACCGCCGCGCACGTTTCCTCCCCCGTCCGCACCGAGATCGCCACCCTCTGGCGTCTCTCATGGCCGATGCTGGTCGGCCAGCTCGCGACCGTCGGCATGGGCGTGGCGGACGTGGCGATGACCGGCCACGTCAGCGCGGCCGAACTGGCCGCCGTCTCGCTCGGCACCTCGGTATGGTCGATCGTGCTGGTGACCGTGATGGGCATCATGATGGCAGTGAACTCAGTGGTGTCGCACGAGATGGGCGCCGGCCGCTTCGACAGGATCTCGCACTCGGTGCGCGAATCGCTGTGGATGGGCCTGATCGTCGGCATCGGCGGCTGCATCGCCGCCAACCTGTGCACGCTGCTGTTCGACCATATCGGCCTCGAGCAGGCGGTGGCCGACCGCGCCAAGACCTTCCTGCACATCATCAGCCTCGGCATGCCGGCCTTCGCCTGCTACCGCGCGCTGTACGGCTACACCACCAGCATTAACCAGACCAAGCCGATCATGTTCATCGCCATCCTCGGCCTGCTGTACAACATCGTCGTCAACTACCTGTTCATTTTCGGCAGCTTCGGCTTTCCCAAGCTCGGCGCGCTGGGCTGCGCGGTGTCCACTGCCTCCGGCGTCTGGCTGATGCTGGCCGCGATGGTCGGCTGGATCAAGGTGTCGGACGTCTACCGCGCGACCTACCCGTTCACGCATTGGGAAGGCCCGAACTGGCCCGAGATCCGCGGCATGCTCAAGCTCGGCCTGCCGATCGGCGTGACCCACTTTGCGGAGGTCAGCGCCTTCGGCGTGGTGAGCCTGCTGGTCGCGCGCTTCGGCGTGGTGCAGGTATCGGCGCACCAGGTGGCGCTGAACTTCACCTCGCTGGTCTTCATGGTGCCGCTGAGTTTTTCGATCGGCGCCCTGACCCGTGTCGGCCAGTCGATGGGCGAAGGCGACCCGGTCAAGGCGCGCTTCGTGGCCTGGATCGGCACCGGCATGTGCATCAGCTTCGGCGCGTTGTCGGCGCTGGGCATCGCCCTGTTCCGCTGGCAGATCGCCGCCATGTACAGCTCGGACCCGGCGGTGCAGTCCACCTGCGCCACCCTGCTGCTGCTGGCCGCGATCTTCCAGCTGTCCGATTCGACCCAGGTCGCCGCGGCGTCCGCGATCCGCGGCTACAAGGTGACGCGTTCGCCGATGGTGATCCAGATGATCGCCTTCTGGGGCGTGGCGCTGCCGGTCGGCTGGATCCTTGGCTGGGCGCCAGCCTGGTTTCCGTGGTCGCCAACTGCGCCGATGCAGGCTGCCGGCTTCTGGATCGGGCTGGTGCTGGGGCTGACCGTGGCGGCGGTGCTGCTGGCGTGGTCGCTCAACAATCTGTCGAAGCGGCGCATTCTCGAGGCCGGTGCCGGCCTGGAGCGCAAGCTGCCGGCTTAGGGGTCGCTCAGTGGTCGCTTAGTTGTCGCTCAGTGACGGCTGCGTTCACGCCGGCGGCGCAGCCACAGCAATCTGCCTGCGATTGCCATCAGCATCCAGAACGCGCCCGTGAGGCCAAGCCATGGCCATAGCACGTCATCCTCGCCGCTCAACAAGGACAAAGGGTCCCTGGCCACCGAGCCGACCGGCGAAATTCCCTGACTATCTGCAAGAAAGGGCAGCGGAAACCCGTAGGCGAGCACCGGGCAATAGATGGGCGTGCCCAAGTTGGAGCAGACCACGCTGGCGCTGCCTGGGACTGCGAGTGAAGCGTAGGTCAGTGCCGCTGCGAGCATGGACATTAGCGCGGTCGTCTTGAGGTGCGATGCCAGCCTGCTCACCATATTTCATTCGTCCAGTCGACGTCAAAGGCAATCAAGGAGTCCCACACAATCAAGCACAGGCCCAAAATAACAAACAGGACGCCCAAGCCCTTCATATATCTCGTGTAACCATTTTCCGAGAGCAAACGAATCGCAATGCTGGTCTTCAGCTAAAGTCCCCGTCGATACACCGTTGGCCGACGCAGGTAAATAATGCCGAAAGCGATGAGGATCAACCCAGATATAGTAAGCGTCATAGCGTTTGTATTTACAAATCGAAGCCCCGCGCCTAGCGGCTTTTACACATGCGATCGGTACGCGAACGCACCCCATTTCCAAGCCTGACTAACTGATTCTGGCCAATTGGTCACATCAAGTAAGCTCAGTGTTTGCTTTGCCGGCAAACGTCCTTATAAGCCTCGACATAAGGCTTGTCGAAACAATTCTCCAGCCCTTCCACAACATCGATGTTGATTGGCCAGCGAATCTTCCTCTTCGAGCCGTCAGCAAATTCTGCTTCCATGTAGCCATCGATGACAGACGGGATACCTGCTCCCACCGGTGGCGGAACAGCAGCGAGCTTTGCCTTTGCCTGCACGAGCGCAGCCCTGTCCCTGCCCAGGAAAGCGATCGTCGCATCAACGTATGGGTTCCATCCGGCCTTGTCCGCTTCCGTAGGCTTGTAGGCCTGTTTCATTAAAGCGATCGCTTCCGGATACTGCCCAGCGTCAGCCCGCACCTGGGCTTCATGCCAGAACAACAGCCCCGAATCTTGATGATGCGCTTTCCGGTAATCACGCAGCAGGTCGGCAGCAACCAGGGCGCAACCCGGTATGGACGCCAGCGCTCGCCATCCTCCCGCCATGTCCTGATCAAACTGGTTTTCGTCCAGGGCAAGCAGGCGGGCGCGGTCATGGCCGCACTTTTCTGTGGGAAGCGCTTGCGCGCCGACCGCGCTGCAAGAGGTAAAGAGGACACACGAAAATAAAACACGCAAAGTTCGGTATGGCATAGATCAGTCGGCAAGTGAGGGTCGGAGCCTTACGTTACCAGATGCTCGATGAGCAAAATGCATGCATTGTCACGCCGAGGACTGCTTCCCGATACCTCAATCGAACTCGAAAGACTGCCCCGCCACCGTCACCTTGCGCCGCCCCCCTGCACTGTCGACGCTCACGCGCGGGCGCTTGCAGCCGACATCCAGCAGCACCAGAAACTCCGCCACCGACCCGCCATCGTTCTTCAGGTAGAACGCGCCATGGTCCTCGGTGACGCCCTTTTTCGGCGCCGGTCCATCCCACGTCGCAAACGGCGCGTTCCCGTTCAGGTCCACCAGGCAAACGGACTGGCGCCCCGCGCCGATCTTCACGCTGGCCGGGCTCTCGACCTTCATCGCGCTGGGCGCATGCACGTTGAACTCGTAGGTGTGCGGCGCCTTCGCCGACAGCTTGTCGCGCACGACGATCGCGTTCGCGCCGTGCAGATACACGATCTGCCGGCGCGCCTGCGTCAGCTGGCCGCCATAGGCCGGCGTCGCATCGCCTTCCGCGTAGTCGTAAGCTGGGCGCACCGTGAACTCGGTGATGCGGCCGTTGCGCTGCAGCTGCTCGCGGTAGCCGTCCACCAGCTGTCCCTTGCCGCCATCGAAGGTGACCGCGTTCTGCGACCGGGTCTGGTGGTACCAGTCCTTCCAGCGCGGCGAGCCGTACCAGTCGTACCAGCCGGCCTTGACCAGCAGCGGTTTGCCGGCGACGCTCAGGAGCAGGCCGTTCTGGTCGCCGTGGCTGTGGTTGAAGGAGCCGTAGGGGCTGGACTTGAAGTAGAGCGCCGTGTCCTTGCTCGAGCCGATGTCGCTGTGGATCGCCACCCAGCCGATGCTCGGGAACCAGGCCGAGTTCGACGGCGGTATCTTGCGCCTGGTCCCGGTCACGGGCATCGGGTACGGCCCCTCGAGCGCGGACAGCGCGTCTTCGTTCGCCTTGAGCTTGCTCGCATACCAGGCGGCGCGCGGCGACACCATGCGGTTCGCCAGCGCGCGCAGTACGCGCGGGTCCGGCTTCGTCTCCGAGCCGTCGCCGAAGGCATGCACGGACGCGCCCGGCGGGACGAACTGGATGAGAAAGTCCATGAAGCCGACGGTCCAGGGTTTGGCGTACAGGTTCACCCCGGTGGCCTGGAGAAGCGGGTCCCACAAGGCGATCATGTAGCCGGCCGCGTATTCGGCGTAGGCGGTGCCGTTGGCGTAGCCGCCTTCCTGGCCCGACCAGGGCTCCGGCATGGCGGCATGGGCACGGAAGCTGAAATCGAACCACTTCCGCGCGTCCGGGATGTCGCCCAGCGCCAGCGTCGAGATCAGCGCCATGTAGCCCAGCAGCGTATTGCCGTGCGAGTCGTAAGGGTTCTGGTCCAGCCGTCCCTTGTCGGCAGCCAGGCTGTTGAACATTTCAGCGGCGCGCAGCCTCACGATTTTCAGCCACTGTTCCTTGCGAGCGGCGTCCAGGTCGCCGGCCAGCAGGTCGACGCCCTTGATCAGGGCCAGCGTGATCTGCCGCGTCGCCTGGTCCTGGTTGGCCTGGCTGGTCGGTCCCTGGGGGCTCAGCGCCGCCATCTGGTCGCCGCGTTTGAGGGCCTCCTTCAGGTACACCGGATCCCTCTTCAGGCGCCACAGGATGGCTGCCGCTTCCAGCTGGCGCGCGGCTTCGTCGATGCGGTTAGCGACTTCCCTCTGCTGGGCGGCCATCGCCGCAGTCAGGGGCGCGTTCACCACCAGCGGCCAGCGCTCGTCATCGAGGTCGGGTTCGGCCCCGATCTGGACCTGGACTTCCTTGACCAGGCGGCTGACGTAGGGGTCGAGGTCCTTCTTTTTGGCGGCGCTCCAGCTGGCGTAGGTCCCGAACGACGCCGGCAGCGACCGCGGCCGCGGATCGGTCACGATGCGGTCGCGCAGCGTGGCACTGTCCGGCACCTCGAAGGCGGTCGACTTGCTTGTGATCGAGAACGCGCGCGGCGTCGACCAGTCGTTCGAGCCGGCCGGGCGCACGCGCCAGGTATAGTCGCCCGGCGCCAGGGCTTGGGTCGGCAGGTACCAGTTACGGTCCACGGTGCTGCTGACCGTCGCGCCGCCCTTCGGCACGATCTGGATGTCGTAGCGGGCCGCACCACCCGGATGACGGGCCCAGGTGAAGGTCGGCGGGTTCTGCAGTTGCACCTCGCCGTTGGACGGGCTGGCCCGGACCACGAGCGGGTCGCTGACCTGCGCCCAGTCGGCGCGCGCGCTGAAGGACCACAACAGCGACGACAAGGCGGCCGCAACGACGATTCCCTTGCTATGCAATCTCATGTTCACGTTTCGCGAAAGTCAGCTCTGCCTTCCAGTGTACGAGAACTATTCCTGGGGGAGCGCCACCTCGCAGCGCCGCAGACTGCTCTCGCGTCCGGCGTCGAGCAGGCGCATGACGGCGACGGCCTCTTCCGGCGGCACCGGATTGGCCGCCCTGCCCCGGATCGCCTCCGCCACCTGCCGGTAATACGCCGGATAGGCGCCGTTCTCGGTCGGGACCGCGATCCGGCGCGTGCCGCTGTCCTGTCCGAGCACGGCGATGCCGTCTTCCGCATCGATGCCCCAGGCCGCATCGTCGGCAGGCGCCGGCAGCCGGCCTGCCTTCAAGGCCGCCTCCTGCGGATCCAGTCCCTGCTTGCCGTAAGTGCCGAGCGTGCCCTGCAGGATCAGGCGCGGACGCGGCAAGGCGCCGAGCATGCTGGCCTGCAGGTTGACCCGCAGGCCGTCGGCATAGCGCAGGCGGGCGTGAAGCGTATCGTCGGCGCCGGCGCCCGGGCGGACCGCCGCGATGTCGGCCTGGATCGCCAGCGGCTGGCCGAAGTAGCACAGGGCCTCGTCCAGCAGGTGTGGGCCGAGATCCATCCACAGCCCGCCGCCGGCGGCCGTGTCTTCCTTCCAGCGGTCGACGGGCTGGGGCCGGAAGCGGTCGTAGTGCATGGCGGCGTAGCGGATCTGGCCCAGCATGCCGGAGGCCAGCAGCTTGTTCGCCGTGCGCGTGGTGCTGTCCCAGCGGCGATTGTGGAAGACGCTCAGCAGCCGGCTGCGTTCGCGGGCCAGCGCGGCCAGCTGCATGGCCTCTGCAGCATTAGCCGTGAAGGGCTTGTCGACCACGACGTGCTTGCCGGCTTCGAGCGCCAGCGTGGCCAGTTCGAAATGGGTCGCGTTCGGACTGGCGATGACCAGCAGATCGATATCTGCTTGCGCAATCAGGTCCTCGGCGCGCGAAAACACGACCGTATTGGAGCCGAGCGCCGCGCGTACCTTGCCGGCGTCGCTGCTGGCCACGGCGGCGAGCTCGAGCCCGGGCATGGCGCGTATCAGGGGCGCATGGAAGGTTTTGCCGGCGTAGCCGAATCCGATCAGTCCCACCCTCAGCCGCGTTTCAATCATCCCTGCCCTCTTCGATATTCATGGTCAGGCAAGTGTAGTGCAAGCAGCCATCGGCCTACATATTTACAGCGCGCAAGGGCTTACTCTGGTATCGTCACGCCCGTTGCACATAATTAATCTTTACCCCCGAGAGACAATCCCATGCGCCTCCTTCTCTGCCTCCTGGCCGCTCTGTCGGCCGTTCCCGCATCCGCGGAACGCCTGACCCTGGACCGTATCCACGCCGACCCGGCGTTGTCCGGCCCTGGCGTGCGCAACCTGCGCGTATCGCCCGACGGCGAACGCGTCACCTTCCTGCGCGGCCGCGCCGACAACCAGTTCCAGCTGGACCTGTGGGAATACAACATGAAGGACAAGACCATGCGCCGCCTGGTCGACTCCAAGAAGCTGGTCCCCACCGAGAATCTGTCGCTGGAAGAAAAGGCGCGCCGCGAACGTGCGCGTACCGCCAGCCTGTCGGGCATCATCAACTACAGCTGGGCGCCGAGCGGCAAGCAGATCCTGGTGCCGATCGCCGGCGACCTTTACCTGGTCGACGCCGGCAATCCGGACAACGCGCGCAAGGTCGCCTCGGGCAACGTCGGCGATCCGAAGATCTCGCCGAAGGGCCGCTACGTCTCCTTCGTGCGCGACCAGAACCTGTTCGTGATCGACCTGTCGACCGGCAAGGAACGCCAGCTGACGACGGACGGCAAAGGCACCATCCACAACGGCGAAGCCGAATTCGTCGCGCAGGAAGAGATGGACCAGCACACCGGCTACTACTGGGCGCCGGACGATTCCGCGATCGCCTACCGCCGCTACGACGAAGCCCCGGTGCCGGTCGCGCGCCGCTTCGAGATCTTTGCCGACCGGACCGAAGTCATCGACCAGCATTACCCGGCCGCCGGCGATCCAAACGTCCTGATCGACCTGATGATCGTCGACCCGGCCACCGGCGCGCAGAAAAAAGTCGACCTCGGCGCGGAGAAGGATATCTACCTGGTGCGCGCCGACTGGAGCGCCGACGCCAAGACCCTGGTCTTCCAGCGCCAGACCCGCGACCAGAAGCGCCTGGACCTGATCGCCGTCGACGCCGGCACGCTGGCCCAGCGTCCGCTGTTGACCGAGACCTCGAAGACCTGGGTTGCGATCAACGACGACCTGCACTTCCTCAAAAAGCGCAATGCCTTCATCTGGGCTTCCGAGCGCAGCGGCCGCAACCACCTGTACATGTTCGACATGAGCGGCAAGCTCATGCACCCGATCACGAAAGGCGAATGGGGCGTCGACAACATCCTGGCCATCGATGAAGATGCCGGCAAGGTCTACATCGCCTCAAACAAGGATGCGGTAATCGACAGGCAGACCTACGCGCTGAACCTGGACGGCAGCAATGCCGACAAGCCGGTGCGCATCACCAAGCAGGACGGCGTCCACAGCGACACCTTCTCGCGCAACGGCAAGATCTTCGTCGACACCTTCTCCGATCCCAACACGCCGCCGCAAGTGTCGATCCGCAAGGCCGACGGTTCGCTGGTCGAGTGGATCGAGAAGAACGAGCTGAACGCCAACCATCCGTACGCCAAGTACCTGCCGGATCACCTGCCGACCGAGTTCGGCTCGATCAAGGCCAAGGATGGCCAGACGCTGTTCTACTCGATGATCAAGCCGACCGGCTTCAATCCGGCCAAGCGCTATCCGGTCTTCCTGTTCGTCTACGGCGGTCCGCACTCGCAGCAGGTCACCCGCGGCTGGGGCAACATGTTCAAGCAGTACATGGCGCAGCAGGGCTTCGTGGTGTTCACGCTGGATAACCGCGGCTCGTCGCGCCGCGAGCGCGCCTTCACCGACGTCATCTACGGCGAACTCGGCAAGCACGAAGTCGAAGACCAGCTGACCGGCGTCGACTGGCTGGCGCAGCAGAGTTTCGTCGATCCGAAGCGCGTCGGCGTGTTCGGCTGGAGCTATGGCGGCTTCATGACCCTGCGCCTGCTGGAAGCCGGCTCGGACAAGATCGCGATGGGCGTGTCGGTGGCCCCGGTGACCGACTGGGCGCTGTACGACACCCACTACACCGAGCAGTTCGTGGGCGCGACGCCGAAGAGCAATCCTGAAGCCTACAAGCAGAGCGGCGTGTTCGCCCACCTGGACGGTCTGAAATCGCCGCTGCTGCTGGTGCACGGCATGGCCGACGACAACGTGCTGTTCACGAACTCGACCCGCCTGATCGATTCGCTGGTGAACCGCAACGTGCAGTTCGAGCTGATGACTTACCCGGGCGCCAAGCACGGCATCTCCTCGCGCACGGGCCAGCGCCACGTGTATGGGATGATCGAGGCGTTCTTCAAGAAGAACTTGGGCGGGACTGACGCGAAGTAATTGTAGGGTGGGCACACCGTGCCCACGTTAACGAAAAAACCGCTCATCACGAGCGGCTTTTTTTTTGCACAGGTAATTGCGTGGGCTCGGGGAGCCCACCCTACGCCTTATTTCGTTGCGTCGTGCAGCTTTTCCTGCGCGTCGCCCAGCTTCTCCTGGGTCTTGCCTTCGACCTGATTCTTCAGGCCCTTCACTTGCTGTTCGTTGCTGCCGACCAGCTTGCCTGCTTCTTCCTGGATTTTGCCGCCGATGTCTTGCAGTTTGCCTTCGACTTGATTCGAGTTCATGGTGCTCTCCTTTCGTTGACTGTGGACTCAATGATAAGAAAGATTGACTGACAGCTCCGTTAGCGCACGCACATACTCGTCAATATCGCGCCAGCCGCCGCGCGGCTTGCAATGGCGGTGTATCGCCCAGCGGCAACAGCGCGGCCGTGCGCGCCAAGGTGCGAACCAGCGCCGCCTCGCCCGGGCGCAGGCCGCGCCCGCGCAGCTGCGGCAGCGAACGCACCGGTTCGGGTGTGATCTCGACGGCAGCGCGCACCAGCAAACGCTGCAGCCAGCGCAGCGGCGCCGGCAGGATGGCCGCCCCTTCCATGATGCGCATGAAGTCGGCAAGGATGCCTGACCCTTCCAGCCCCGGCGCGGTCGCCGCGAGCAGCGCCTCCCATTGCGCCCACGACGCCGGTGCGCCAACCGCACCGTACAAGTGCGCGGCAGGCTGGCCTTCGGCGAAGGCGGCATCCTTCTCCTGCGCGGACAATGTCTGAACGTAGCGGTGATAGGCTTCGGTAAAGCCGAAGGCAGCCGTTGCCTGCACCCAGTCGAGCAGGCGCGGATCGTCGGCGCGGTAGGCGGTGCCGTCGGGCGTCGTGCCGGCGACGCGGCCATGCATCCTGCTCACGTGGGCAATCATCTTTTCCGCTGCCGAACGTGGGCCGTAGACGGTCATCATCGCAGCAAAGCCGGTACGGCGCAGGCGTGTGACCGGGTCGTGCTGGAAATTGCTGTTGTCCCATACCCCGGAACGGACCGAGGGTTCTGCCAGCTCGAGCAGCACCGCCGCCACGCCGCCGATGAACAGCGCGACCGGGTTGGCAAACACGCGCCAGGCGACGCCGTTGGCCGGCGCCAGCGCCGGCTCTCCCTGCGGCTGGCTGAAATCGAAGTCCATGCCCGCCGGCGGCCGCAGCAGATCCCTCAGGGCGTCCAGCATTGGCATCGTCCCCGGCCAGCCTCAGTCGGGCAGGCGGATGTCGGTCAGCTTCCAGTCGGCGAAGCCCTGGCGCTGCATGACCAGGGCCATGGCGTCCCGGCCGTCTCTCTGCCAGTGGAAGAGCACGGTATTGAAGCCCTGGCGCTCGGCGTGCAACACGGGCCGTTTGCGTTCGGCCGGCGCCGTTTGCGGTTCGTCGTCACGCTGCCCCTTGCGCTCGATCTTGAAGCGTCCTTCGCGCATGGCGAACATGATCGTCTCGGGCTGCACGGCTGCATCGATCACGGTGCCGACCAGGGCGTTCGCCAGCAGGCCGCCGAGGCCGCTGCCAGCGCGGCTATCGGCACCGCGGGCGCCATCGATACGATCCGCGAACTGTGCCTTCAGGCTGTCGCGCACGCGCGGGAAGTCGACATGCTCGTTGAAACGTGCGGCATCGGCGTTGACGGCGGCCTCGCGCAGTTCGCGCACCGCCAGGTAAGGCGACCAGTACCAGTAAGCGGCGATGCCCGCGGCAATCACGATCGCTGCCGTCGCCAGCAGCTTTTTCTGTAATCGATTCATGAAAGCATCATAAAAGAAAACAGCCGCACGAGGCGGCTGTTTTGGAGGTACACGCTTAGGCAATGCAGATCAGCGGTTACCCTTGCCGACGATATCTTTAGCGTCGCCGACTTTCTCCTGCACTTTACCTTCGACCTGTTTGTTCAGGCCTTTGGCTTGTTGCTCGCTGCTGCCAACGGCTTTGCCGACACCTTCTTGAATCTTGCCGCCAATGTCTTTGGCCTTGCCTTTGATCTGGTCCTCGTTCATATGGACACCTCCTTTCGGTTAGTTAACGAACCCTCGACCCGCTGCGCATCCCATCCGGTGGACCGCCGAGATTGGTGGCGGTGTCGAGATCCCGTTCATACCGTTCGGCTGTCGAGCGGTATGGGTCCATCTTCTGCCCATTGCCTTTCACACTCTGTTCGCCGGTTAACGTAGTGGAATCAATTTTGTTAGGTGAAACTTAAAATGGTTTGCGCCAGACGCTGGCCAGCCAGGGCTGCTGCTCGCGTGGCAGCCCGGCCGGGCGGTAGTAATGGTGCAGCGGCGCGAAGCCGGCGCCGGTCACGAAGGCTTCCCAGGCCGCGTAATCGTGGAAGCTGCCCCAGCGCGGGCCGTTCCAGCCCTCTTCGTTGTGGCCGCGCGGATTCGAGCTGAACAGCACGCCGCCGGGCTTCAGCGCAGCGTACAGCTCGCCCAGCACCTTCGGCAGCAGGCTGCGCGGCACGTGAAACAGCGAGGCGTTGGCATAGATGCCGTCGAACAGGTCGTCCGGCAAATCGAGGTCGAGGAAGTTCTGCAGCCAGACTTCGCAGCCGCTGTAGTCGGCCGCCATCGCGACGAATCGCTCGCTGCCGTCCAGGCCGATGGCGCGGTGACCCAGATCGCGGAAAGTCTTGAGGTCGCGTCCCGGGCCGCAGCCAAGGTCGAGGATGGTGAACGGCGCCTCGCCTTCGATCGCATCCAGCAGGGCCGCGATGTTCTGGCTGACGTCGTGAGCTATGGTGCCGGCAAAGAAACGCGGCGCGTTGAGGTCGTAATGATGGAGCGTACGCGCGGAGATTTCCTTGAAGTCGTCGTACTCTTCCATGCAGGGATGCAGACGCAAGGTCCGGTTGATGTCGAGAAAATGCTGCTTCATGGAGCACCTGCGATATGAATGCCAGGCCATTGATTCTAGGCCTGGCATCTTCATCGCCGGTGTCCGTTACCTTTTAAAAACGTTTACCAGACGCGGACGCGCTCGTCCGGCGCCAGGTAGAGCTTCTGGCCCGGCTGCACGTCGAAGGCCTTGTACCAGGCATCCAGGTTGCGCACGGTAGCCGCGCGGTACTGCGCCGGCGCGTGGCCGTCGGTCAGGATGCCGCGGCGCTCGGCGGCTTCGCGCGCCTTGTTGCGCCAGCTGTGCGCGTAGCCGATGAAGAACTGGCGGTCGCCCTCTTCGCCGGCCTTGGTACCGGAAGCGGCCTTGTAGGCATCGAAGGCCGCGGCGAGGCCGGCCAGGTCGGCCAGGTTTTCCGACAGCGTCAGCTGGCCGTTGACGGCGAGGTCGCTGAAGGGCTTGTAGCCGTTGTACTGTTCCACCAGCTTGCCGGAGGCGGTCTTGAAATGCTCCGCATCCTGCTTGGTCCACCAGTCGCGCAGGCGGCCCTGGGCGTCGAACTGCGCGCCCTGGTCGTCGAAGCTGTGGCTGATCTCGTGGCCGATGATGGCGCCGATCGCACCGTAGTTGGTGGCGTCCGAGGCCTTCGGATCGAAGAACGGCGGCTGCAGGATCGCGGCCGGGAAGTTCAGCGCGTTCTGCAGCGGCAGGTTGACGGCGTTGACCAGCTGCGGCGGCATCGACCATTCGGTGCGGTCCGGCTTGCGGTGCAGCTTGGCGATCTCCTGCGCGGTGTGGAATTCGTCGGCGCGCACGGCGTTGCCGAAGGCGTCGTCGAGCACCACCTTCAGGCCGTCGTACGATTGCCACTTGTCCGGGTAGCCGACGCCCACGTACAGGGTCTTCAGCTTTTCCTTGGCCTGGGCGCGGGTGGCCGGGGCCATCCAGTCGAGTTTATCCACGCGCTTGCCGAAGGCGTCGACGATGTTGCTGACCATCTGCTGCAGGCGCGCCTTGTTCTCAGCCGGGAAGTACTTGGCCACGTAGATCTTGCCGACCGCCTCGTCCATCGCTTCGTTGGTCGCGCCCAGCGCGCGCTTCCAGCGGACCGACTGCTGCGGCGTGCCGCTCAGCGACTTGCCGTAGAAATCGAAGCGCTGGTCGGCGAAGGCCTTCGGCAGCACGTTCGCCATCTGGTTGATGCGGTGGAAGGCCAGGTAGTCCTTCCAGGTCTGCAGGTCGGTCTTGTCGACCAGCGCCGCCTCGCCGGCTACTGCCGACGGGTGCCAGACGATGAACTTCTGCTGGTCGCCCAGCTTGGCGGCCTTGAAGAAGGCTTTCCAGTCCATGCCCGGGGCCTTGGACGCGAAGTCCTTCACGGTCCAGGTATTGTCGGCCTTCAGCACGTCGGCCGAATCGGCGCGGCTGGCGTGGGTGTTGGCAATGTCGACTTCCAGCGCGAACACCTTGGCCGCCTTGGCCTGGGCGTCGGCATCGCTATAGCCGGCCAGCTTGAACATGGTGGCGATGTGCTGCTGGTACTTGGTGCGCAGGCCGGCCATGCGTTCGCTGTTGTCCAGGTAGTAGGCGCGGTCCGGCATGCCCAGGCCGCCCTGCAGGAGGTAGGGCATGTGGCGGGTGGTGTCGTGCAGGCCTTGCGCGACCCACAGGCCGAACACGTTCTCGGTGAAGAAGTCGGTGTTGTTCAGCGGGTCGACGTCGGCGCGGATCGATTCGCCCAGCGCGCGCGTCAGGCCGGCCTTGTCCTTGATGGCGTCGATCTTCGCCAGCATCGGCTTCAGGGGTGCGACGCCCTTGCCTTCGATGGCGGCTTCGTTCATGTAGCTGCGGTAGTAGTCCGACACCTTGCGCGCCTCGCCGCCCAGCTTCTTGTCGTTGGCGAGGTCTTCGATCATCTTGACGATGCGCTGATTGGTCTCTTCGGCCAGCGCGCCCATCGCGCCCCAGGCGCTGCGGTCGGCCGGGATCTCGGTTTTCGCAAGCCAGTCGCCGTTGGCGTAGGCGAAGAAATCGTCGCCCGGACGCAGGGTGGCGTTTGCCGCAGTTTGATTTCCTTGGGCTTCGGCTTTCGCTGCGCTCACCTGCTGCGTCTGCTGCGCCTGGCTCGGCATCGAGACGATGGCAGCGCCGCACAGGGCGAGTGCGATTGCGGTCTTTACGGCGCTGTTCATCTTGGTACGGCTGGTCTTCATGAACTTCCCTTCCTGTTGATTGATCGTCTTATTGTAGTACCTGGCATTCATTTCAGCGCTTCCCGCACCTGGGGCAGCAGGCGCGCTTTCTGCGCCGCGCGCACGCGCACGCCGCTGGCGACCCGCTGCGCTTCGACCTGCGCATCCGCCTCGAAGTTCTGGCGAACGAAGTCTTCCATGCGCTCGGCGTCGCGGGCGTTCGAAGACGCGGCGACGATGCCCGGGAAGGCGCGGTTGCGGTTGACCGAATCCTGGGTCTTCATCAGCTGCTCGCGGTTGGCCACGGCAAAGTTCCAGGTTTGGTCGAGGTGGGAGCGGCCCACGCCCTGCACGATGCCGGCCGCCATGGTCGGCGGCGTGGACGGCGCCAGCGCCATCTGCAGCACCTTGCCGGCCAGCGCAGGATCCTGCACCTGGATCAGCGCGCCCAACAGGCGCGAGCGCTCCTCGTTGTTCTGGGTTTGCTGCATGCGCTGGGCGATCGCGTCAAAGGTTTTTTCGTCAGCGTAGCGTCCGGCGGCCGAGGTCACGAAGCCGATCATCGCCGGGCTCACGGAGGCCGGGTCGGCCAGCCAGCGCTGGAAGCGGCTGCGCGCCTGCGCGATCGCTTCTTCGTCGCCGCTGCGCGCCAGGGCGCCGGCCAGCAGCGCGCGCAGCTGGGCGTCTTCGGCGGCTTCGCCGGGCTTTTCATCCCAGCCGAGCTTCATGAGTTTCGGCCTGGCGAAGCCGACGATGAAGCGGCGTACCAGCGGGCGCTCCGGCTCGCCGCGGCTCAGGGTATCGAGGACGCCGAGGTTGCCGAGCATCGCTTCCCACACCGCCAAGCGCGGCTCGTCGGCCAGCTGCCCGGCCAGCTTCAGCCAGGCCTCGAGCGGCATGCTGCCGGCCGTGACTTGGGTCCAGGTGTCGTTCAGCAGCTTCAGGCGGGTGGCGTCCGGCAGGCGCGCGGCCTGGCTGGCCAGGGTGTCGAAGCTGGCGCGGTCGTACTGGATGCGGAAGTAGCCGACGCTGTGCGGGTCGACCACCAGCGCGCCTTCGCAGCCGGGCAGCATCACGCGGCTGCTGGCGCCGGTCAGCAGCGTCGTCATCGCCTTGCCGTTGACGGTGCCGACCTGCAGCGGCACGTTCCACAAACGGTTGTCCGTCGCCGGCTCGTCGAGGCGGAACTGCTGCTGGCTGAGGGTGACCTTGCGCTTGCCGTCCTCGCAGGCCTGCTCGACCTTGATGAGAGGGAAGCCGGGCTGGGTGGTCCAGTCCGAGGCCAGCTTGCCGACCGGCTTGCCCGAAGCATGTTCGAGCGCCGCCCACAAGTCGGCGGAGGTGGTGTTCGCGTACTGATGCTTCGCCATGTAGGCGCGGATGCCCTTGCGGAAGGCGTCTTCGCCGAGGTAGGCCTCGAGCATGCGCAGGAAGGCCTGGCCCTTCTCGTAGGTGATGTCGTCGAAGGCGTCGGCGGCCTGGGCCTCGGTCTCGACCGGGGTCTGGATCGGGTGCGTGGTCTTGCGCGCGTCCAGGTTCATCACGCGTTCGCGGTCGCCGATGTTGGCCAGGTAGGGCCGCCACTCGGGGTGGAAGTGCTCGGTGGCCTTGGACGCCATCCAGGATGCGAAACCTTCGTTCAGCCAGAGGTTGTCCCACCACGCCATGGTCACCAGGTTGCCGAACCACTGGTGCGCCATCTCGTGGGCGTTGACCGAGAAGGTCAGCTGCTTGATATGCTCCGGGCTGGTCTTGGGGTCGTACAGCAGGGTGTTCTCGTTGTAGACGATGCCGCCCCAATTCTCCATCGCGCCATTGAAGCCGTTCGGGATCGCGATCTGGTCGAGCTTGGCCAGCGGGTAAGGCACGCCGAAGTAATTGTTATAGAAGTGCAGCAGGTCGCGGCTGGCGTTCAACGCGAACTGGCCCTTCTCCTTCTTGCCTTCGGTGGTGACGACGCCGATCTCGACCCCGTCCTGCTTCGTGCTGATGCGCTCGAATTCGCCGGCCGCCAGCACCACCAGGTAGCTCGGCATCTTCGGGGTCGGCTTGAAGCTGATGCGCTGCCTGCCGCCGGCAAGGTTCGCCTGCTTGTCGACCGGGGTATTTGAATAGGCGCTCAAGCCTGCCGGCAGGTCCACCGACAGGCGGAACTTCGCGCGGAAGGCAGGCTCGTCCCAGGTCGGCAGCATGCGCCGCGCATCGGTCGGCTCCATCGTGGTGGCGATCAGCTTCTTGTCCAGCTTGCCGGCCTGGTAGTTCACATAGAACAGGCCGCGCCCTTCGCGGTTGATCTTGCCGCGGAAGGCCAGTTCGAGGCGGTAGCGCCCCGGCGCCAGCGTTGCCGGAAGCGTGAAGCGCAGGGTTTCCTGTTTCTCGTCCAGCACCGGCGCCAGGGTCAAGGCCTTGATCCCCTTCCCCGTCAGGCTGGCGCTGTCGATCTCCAGTGCGGCCGCGTTCAGCATGATGTTCGAGGTCGGCTTGAGCACCTCGATCTCGACCGTTTCGGTGCCGCTGAAGGTATTCGCGGCGATGTCCGGCGCCAGGTGGGCGACATACTCGACCGGAATGACGTCCTTGGGCAGCTTGCCCGGCGTCTTGTCAAAAGAATACGGTGCCTCGGCGTGTGCGCCAATGGCGGTCAGGGCCAGCGCGGTGGCGCCAATGGCCTGGATTGGTCTCATGGACTCTCTCCCTCTCTCGTCTTGTTATTGTCGGCGCTGTATGCGCACCGATCCAGCTTGCACTATAAGCAAGCAGAATGGCAAGGATGAAAGGATTGCGACAGACTGCAAAAAGACGGGCTGGATTGCACAAACCGGGGAGCAGATCGCATTCTGCCCATCTGCTCCGTGCGCTGCCGCAAAGCGAAACCGGGCACAATCTTGTTATCGAAAAATTTTTTAAAAAAATCTTTCGAAAACCCTAAAGTTCCGGAAACCGGGACCGATAACGGTTCAGATCCCCGGCAATCCGGCCGGAAAATTGCTCCTGGTGCACCATGACGTCCAACGAAGTCCTCGCCATGTACGAAAACATCGCCGCCCTCAGCGGCCGTATGGCAGTTGCTGCCCACGATGGCGACTTCGACGGTCTGGCACGACTGGAAACCCAGGTTTCCCTGCAGGTCAGCGCCACCAAGTCGGGCGTGCCGCCGCTGGAAGGCAGCCAGCGCCTGCGCAAGATCGACCTGCTCAAGCAGATCATGGCCAACGACCGCGCCGTGCGCGACGTGACCGAGCCCTGGCATGGACAGATCGAGCGGGCGATGAGTGCGCACTGATCCGCTTCAGTACTTCTATCAAACCCCTGCGATTTGCGTCCCAGGGGTTTTTTGTTGTGCGGCCAGCATCGCTCCCAGGTTGTTCTCGAGCCAGTCCGCCAGTTCGGCCATCTTGCCGCTGATCTCCTCCCCCAGCGGCGTCAGCCGGTACTCGACGCGCGGCGGCGCCGCCGACTGCACGATGCGCTGCACGAAGCCGTCCTGTTCCAGCCAGACCAAGGTCTGGGCCAGCATCTTTTCGCTGATCCCGCCGACCCTGCGGCGCAGCTCGCCGAAGCGCTGGGCGCCGTCGCCCAGCGCCACCAGCAGCAGGACGCCCCAGCGGCTGGTCACATGCTTGAGGACTTCACGCGAAGGGCAGTGTTCGGAAAACACATTGCCACGCAGGGCGTGGTCGGGGGGCGCATCGTTCATGGTCTCTCCTTGCCAATAATGACATCCTAAGCCATGTGGGCGAACCCAGCCGTCGCGCTGGCTTCAGCCGTGCGCCCGCAACAAAAAACCCGCGGATGGACTGGCCAACGCGGGTTTTCGGGAATGGGGGAGAGCGATCACCAGGCATCCCCTGGCGTCGCCTCTTGCCGGTTGCATCCGGCGTCCACCTGCCACTGTAGTCAGGCAAACCGCTTCCGGGGACAGGCGTTTCTTCAACGATCATCCGGTTCCGCGCCACGCTATCGGTGGTGGCTGCGCCAGATCCTGGGCCGTTTTTTGTGGTCATAAAGATCACATGCGACTTAGTATAACGCAAATTTTAAGCTTGTGTAGACGAGTTTGTGCGCGCCTGTTTGACGCTTATTCGAAGCTCGGCTCAGCTGTTTCATGCGCTGCTTCCGGCGCCGCTTCCTTAGCTGGATTAGCAGCGGAAGCGGGGTCTGCCTTGCCGCGTGACGCGAAGCTGTGGCGCACCCGGTCGATCAGGCGCGGCGCGGCCGGGATGTCGACGTTGCGGACCGTGCGGGCGCGCCGTCTCAGCAGAAGCGTCGCGCCGCCCAGCGCCAGCAGCAGCGCGGCGACGGCGCCTATCCAGCCCCACGGCAGGCTGCTCTCGGGCTCGGGCGGCGGCGTCTTGTGTTTGCGCGGCACCAGAGGCTTGATGGCGCTGATCGGCTTGGGGCCGGGTGGCTCGTGGGCGACTTCGGGGGCCGGTGCAGGCGCAGGCGCCGCTTTGGGCGCGTGCCCGGTTTCGGCGGGTGCATGCTCCGTCTCGGCCGGCGCATGTTCCGCCGCAGGTGCAGGCGCGGGCTTGACTGCTGCCGGTGCTGCGCCCAGCGTCGCCTGCAGCGACTTCACTTTGCCCTCCAGTGTGCCGATCTTCGCGTTCAGCTCGGCATTCTTGCCGTCGAGGGCGGCGCAGACCTGCGCTTGCGCGACCTGCTGGGTGCAGGCTGCCGGGGCGGCGGCTTGCGGGGCGTGGATCGGCAGCGGGAAAGCGGCGGCCGCCGGTTTGGCTTGGGGGCGCGGCTTGGCGGGCGGCTGCTTCGCACCCTCTTCTTCCGCATGTGCGGCTGCCGCCGGTTCTGGCTTGCGCGCGGCCACGGGCTTGCGCACCGGCGCGGGCGGCATCGCCGGCGTGGCCACCGCTGCCGGCGCCGGTTCGGCACGCTTCACCGTCGCCGGGACTGGCGCGGGCGCAGGCGCCGGATTCGGATCCGGCGTCAGCCACAAGGTTGCCAGGCGCACCGCGCGCTGCCCTTTGTCCGTCAACTCCAGATACAGGTGCAGGTGCTCGCTGTCGATCGGGCGCAGCGAGGTCACGTGCAGGAACTGACGGCCGTCGCGCCGCATCACCGACAGGTTCAGGTTCGCCAGCACCGGCGGCACGGCGATGCCGGCGCCGTTGTAGACCTCCGGACTGGCCACGCGCACGGCCACCGTCTGCGCCGGATCGTCGACCATGGCCAGCTCGATGTCGGCGACCAGCGGTTGCCCGATGTGGGACGATACGCGGGCCTCGCCCAGTTCGGCCGCGTGTGCGGCGCCGACGGCGGTAACAAGAGCGAGCGTGGACAGGAGATGGTGGGAGCAGCGGAGCATATGCGTGACGAATTCGAAGCCTCAGCGTCATTAACGGCCGTTGCGGTACACTCTTTAGTAATACTTCCCTACCAACAAAAAGTCAGGACGCCTCCATGGAAAACAGGATCGAGAAGGACAGTTTCGGCCCCATCGAAGTGCCAAGCGGACAACTATGGGGCGCGCAGACCCAGCGCTCCCTGCATCACTTCCACATTTCGAGCGAGAAGATGGCGCCGGAGCTGGTCGCCGCGCTGGCCCAGGTCAAGCGCGCCGCCGCCGCCGTCAACCGTTCGCTCGGCAAGCTGCCGCAAGACAAAGCCGACGCCATCATCCGCGCCGCCGACGAAGTCTTGGCGGGCCACCATCCGGCCGAATTCCCGCTGTCGGTCTGGCAGACCGGTTCAGGCACCCAGAGCAACATGAACATGAACGAGGTGCTGGCCAACCGCGCCTCCGAGCTGATGGGCGGCGAACGCGGCGAAGCGCGCCTGCTGCATCCGAACGACCACGTGAACATGGGACAGTCCTCGAACGACATGTTCCCGACCGCCATGCACGTCGCCGCGGCGGCGGCCGTCGCCAAGGACGTGCTGCCGGCGCTGGCCCAGCTGCGCGGCACGCTCACGATCAAGGCGCGCGACTTCGCGGATATCGTCAAGATCGGCCGCACCCACCTGCAGGACGCCACGCCGCTGACGCTCGGCCAGGAATTCTCCGGCTATGTCGCCCAGCTCGAATTTGCCGAGCAGGCCATCAAGAGCAGCCTGCCCGGCCTGCTGCTGCTGGCCGCCGGCGGCACCGCGGTCGGCACCGGCCTGAATGCGCATCCGGAATTCGCCAACCGTATCGCGGCCGAGATTTCCTCGCGCACCGGTCTGCAATTCAAGAGCGCGCCGAACAAGTTCATGGCGCTGGCCGGCCACGACGCGATGGTGCAGGCGCACGGCGCCTTCAAGACCCTTGCCACCGCGCTGATGAAGATCGCCAACGACGTGCGCTGGATGGCCTCCGGTCCGCGTTCCGGCCTGGGCGAGATCACGATTCCCGAAAACGAGCCGGGCAGCTCGATCATGCCGGGCAAGGTCAATCCGACCCAGTGCGAAGCGATGACGATGCTGTGCTGCCAGGTGTTCGGCAACGACGTCGCCATGACCGTCGGCGGATCGATGGGCAACTTCGAGCTGAACGTGTTCAAGCCGATGATCGCCCATAACTTTCTGCAGAGCGCGCGCCTGCTGGCCGACGGCATGCGTTCCTTCGACGAGCACTGCGCCCGCGGCATCGAGCCGAACCGCAAGCGGATCGGCGAGCTGATGGAGCAGTCGCTGATGCTGGTGACCGCCCTGGCGCCGCATATCGGGTATGATCGCGCCGCGCAGATCGCCAAGACCGCGCAGCACGAAGGCCTGACCCTGCGGCAGTCGGCACTGCGGTCCGGCTTCGTCAGCGAGGAACAGTTCGACCAGTGGATCGTGCCGATCGAGATGACGCGGCCGGATCCGGGTTGAGCCGGGCGTTAGCTGCGCAAGCCAGCCGGCGGCGTATCTGGGGAGGGAACAGCCTCAACAGTACGCCGCCATCTTTTTACCGAGGATAGAATGCAAACAACAACTTTTGAACTGACATCGGAGTTCATCGAACTCAACCAGCTGCTCAAGCTCGTCGGCATCGTCGACAGCGGCGGTGCCGGCAAGAACATGGTCGCCAGCGGTGTGGTGTCGGTCGACGGCAAGAAGGAACTGCGCAAGACAGCCAAGATCCGTGCCGGCCAGGTCGTAAGCGTGGGCGATGTGCGGATCACTGTCCGCTAAAAAAGTTCCCTGCCGCTTACAGAAAAAAAGGTGCGTCCTGCCGGATGCACCTGCCGGGCGCACCGGATTAGCCGTCCCCGGCTGTAGGGGTGACGTTTGCGCGCTGACAAACTTGGGCAGTCCTCCTTCTCTATATTGAAGACGTATTTCGGCTAAAGGTGAGGAAAATGGAAACCCCAGACCCAAGCTCCATGACGCAGCAGAGGCTGATTGGCGACCTGCGTCTTGTCATCGAAAACGCAGAAGAACTGCTCAAGAACACCGACCACTATACGGGCCTGGTGTACCAGAGCGCGCGCGCTAAGCTGGCCATGGCCCTGAATGCGGCCAATGAAGAACTGGTCCGTTTCGAGGAGGAACAGCTGTCCCGGATGATCGAAGCCACCCGGGCTGCCAACGAAATGCACCACGACCGGACCGGCGAAGAGCGCATCCTTCGCGCATTCCAGTACCACTGAGACTGTCACCCCGGCACCGGGCCAGCGCGCCCGGGCTCAGCGCTCGATCCCCGTCACCACCCAGTTCTTCAGCCAGCCGTCCAGCCAGGCCGCAATCGGCGGCTCATCAAGATCGCCGGCATCCTCCATGACATCGAAAGCCGCATCGAATGCGGCGCCGAAACTTTCCCCAGCCTGCAGCCGCGCCAGCGCCGCGTGTTCCGCCGCACTGAGCTCGCGCACGATCACCTGCCAGCGCGGGCGCAGGACCAGGGCGTAGCCAGGCGCATCCAGCGCACGCGGCGCCTGCACATCGCCACCCTGCCCGGCCAGCCACATCGCCGCCACTGCCCAGCGCGATGCGTGCAGGCGCAGCGAGGGATGCAGGATTGCGCGGCTGGCTTCGAATGCTTCGGGACTCAGGCTTGCCATGACAGTCAACGGGCCGCCATCGCCAGCCTCGGGTGCATCGGGCGCATACCAGGATGCGTGGACGGCCCACTCCAGCCGCGCCAGGTCGGGCAGCCACGGGCGTGCATCGTCGTGTAGGAAATCGGCCAGCCCGGCGCCGAAGCGATTCAGGTCCGGATCCTGCGCCGGGTGGGCGCGTCCGTAGGCGCGCGCGAGGGCGTCGAAGGCGTCCTCGCCCAGTTGGCTGCGCAACACCGGATAGGCGTTCGCCAGCGCGCGCCGCCAGGCGCTCGTGAGGTTGCCGCGGTAGATGCCGAGGCGGGCCGGGTCGCCCTTCAGCTGCGGCGCCAGCTGGGCCAGCAAGGTGCTGTCGGCAAGGGCGGCGCCGAAGTCCTGCTGCAGTTCGGCCAGGTCGTCCGCCGGCTGTGCTGCAGGCGGCATCAGGGGCGGCATAATCGGCTGCATGACAGGCGGCGCATCGAGCGAACGGATGGACACGGTCGCGGCGGCAATCCGTTCCGCCTGCCGCGCCTCCTCCAGCAACACGGCGAGCGCAGGCACGTCCGTGTCCCACTCGACCAGGGCCGGCACGGTGCCGAAGCGCATCAGCGCCTCGCGGTACAGCGCCCAGACCGGCGGCGCGATGCGGTCGCCATGGTGGTCGATGACGGCAAGGTCCGTGACCAGATGCCCGCCCAGATGCAGTTCGCCGACCGTACCCGGCGCCAGGCCGGACAGCGCGTCGAGCGCCGCAAGCGCATCCTCGCCGTGGTTGCACTGGTTGACGTAGAGATTGTTCACGTCGAGCAGGATGCCGCAGCCGGTGCGGCGCGCCAGCGCGGCCAGGAACGCGGCTTCGCTCATCGCGTCGCCGGCAAAGCGGAGGTAGGTGGAGACGTTTTCGACCAGGATGCGGCGCTTCAGCACTTCCTGCACCCGCTCGACGCGGGCGGCCACCAGGTCCAGGGCCGCGCCATCCAGCCGCAGCGGCAGCAGGTCGTTCAGCTGGCGTTCGCGCAGCGCGCCCCAGCTCAGGTGTTCGGAGACGAGGGCCGGTTCGATCGCGTCGGCCAGTTGGCGCACGCGCTCGAGGTGGTCTTCGGAAAAGCCGTGGCTCGAGCCGAGACCGAGGCCGACGCCATGCAGGCTGAGCGGATAGTCGCGCCGCAGCGTTTGCAGCACATGCCAGTCCCAGCCCGAGCGGGCCAGGTAATTTTCCGTGTGAACTTCCAGCCAGCCGATGGCGGGGCGCTGCTCCAGCAGCTGGCGGTAGTGCGGCACGCGCAGGCCGATGCCGACGCCGCGCACCGGATGCGCTGTCACCGGTTTATTTTTTCGGCTGGGGCGGGTTCAGCTTGCCGCCGGATTTTTCGCAGCTGCCCTTGGGCACGGTACGCCATTCGGCCGGGTCGTTGTCGACCGCGGCCTGGCCGGCGCAGCCATGGGTGGCGGTGCCGCAATCGTTCTGGCCGGCCTTGGCCACGCCGTAGCATTTTTCCTGTTCGCCCTGGGGCTGCATGTTCATCTGGCCGCCGGCCGATGCCTGTGCGGCGCACACGCTCGCGAGCGCGGCAGCAACGAGTGCTTGACGTTTGTTCATGTGGGGGTCTCCTCGGAATGCGTACACCGGCGGGGTCGGCCTTGTGTGGCTGCGCGTGGCAGCAATGGTGGCGGCTGGAGCGGGACTATTGTGCGGCCTGCCTCGCGCCGGGTACGTGGGGGTTTAACGCACGGGCGCCCATCCTGTTGACGCGCCCGGTTGATTTTTTTCGCCGGCCGCGGTTTATGCGGTCGTATTGACGTTCCTGCCCAGATGCGGCGGCAGGTTCGGCGCCGGCGCGGCAGCCTGCACGGCGTCCAGCAGCTGGGTGGCGGTGGTGGCCTGGAGGTCCTGCGCCTTCTTGAGCATGGCGATGCCGACTTCCTGGCGGGTGCCGGTGTCTGCGATGCTGGTAGCGAGTTTGGCAATACCCATGACGTCCATGACGGTCTCCTGTGTGAGGGCGAAGTTCGGGCCCGGTGCGGGTCATCCTGTATTAACGTCCGTCCAATTGCAAACTTTAGGCCGGGCGATCTGGAACAGACGCCAGAATAGCCTGTACCTGTTCCGGGAAGGCCGGTTTGAGCAAATGATGGTCGAAACCGGCGGCCTGCGAACGCGCGGTCGTCGTCCGCGCCCCAGCCGGTCAGCGCCACCAGACGCACGCCATGTATCCCGGGCAAGGCCCGCAAGGCCTGCGCAGTCTGGTAGCCGTCCATGCGCGGCATGCCGATGTCCAGAAAGGCGAGCGCCGGCATGAACTCGGCGCCGATGCGCAGCGCTTCTTCGCCGTCGTACGCGACCCGCACTTCATGGCCCGCCAGCCGCAACAGGTAGGCCAGGGTATCGGCGGCATCGACGTTGTCGTCGGCCACCAGGACCCGCAGCGTATCGGGCGATGATGCATCGGTCCCGGCCTGCGTCGCGCCGCCGGCATCCGCGTCGGCATCCAGGCCCGCATCAAGGCCCGTTGCCGCGGCAAGCGGCAGGCGCACCGTGAAGGTGCTGCCCTGCCCCGGCCCCGGACTGGACGCGCTCACGCTGCCGCCATGCAGCGCGACCAGATGGCGCACCAGCGACAGCCCGATCCCCAGCCCGCCCTTCGAGATGCCGATGCTGTGCGGCGCCTGGGCGAACATGTCGAATACGGCGTCGAGCGCATCCGGGGCGATGCCGATGCCGGTGTCCGCGACCTGGATCACGGCCATGCCGCCCTCGACCTGCGCGGACACGGCGATGCTGCCGCCCTGCGGCGTGTACTTGGCGGCATTCGACAGCAGATTGCTCAGCACCTGGCTCAGGCGCACGGCATCCACGTCCAGCCACAGCGGCGCCTCCGGCAGGCGCAGCTTGAGCGTGTGGCCGGCAGACTGGATCAGCGGCAGGCTGGTCTCGACCGCGCTGTCCACCACCGTCTGCAGGTCGACCCGCTCGATCTGCAGCACCACCTTGCCGCTGGAGATGCGCGCGATGTCCAGCAGGTCGTTGATGAGGTGGACCATGTGCCCGACCTGGCGTTCCATGGTGCCGCGCACCCTGTCCATCAGGCCGGGCTTGTCGGCCCCGATGCGCAGCAGTTCGAGGGCATTGCGGATCGGCGCCAGCGGATTGCGCAGCTCGTGGGCGAGCGTCGCCAGGAACTCCGACTTGCGGCGGTCGGCGTCGCGCAGCGCCTCGGTCGAGCGCACGCGTTCGATGTGAGCCCAGCAGCGGTCTACCACCGCTTCCACCAGCGCCACCTCTTCCGCGCTCCAGATGCGCGGCGACTGCTGGTGGACCGCCATCATGGCGACCAGCCGGCCCTGTTTGACCAGCGGACAGCAGATGATGGCCTTGATGCCGATGCTGTTGAACATCTCGAACCCGTCGCCCTGCGCCAGTTCGGTATCCACGTCCTTGATCAGGAGCGTGCGGCCGACCCGCAGGTTCGAGGTGGCGAGCGAGCCGAACAGGTCGAGCGAATACACGCCCACGGTACTGATCGCGCCTTCGACGCGCCAGTCGTGGCGGATGGTGAAGCGGTCGTTGTCCGGCTCGAGATCGGCATAGGCGACCCGGGTCGCGCCCAGGTATTCGCCGAGCAGGCGGGTGCTGTGCTCCATGATCGCCTTCGGTTCCGCGGCCAGGCGCGTCGCCTCGCCGATCGCGTCCAGCAGGCGCAGGCGCTCTTCCACTTCGCGGCGCTCGGTGATGTCGATGCCGGTCGCGGCGATGAACAGCAGCCGGCCCTGCTCGTCGCTGACCGGCGCGATCACCAGGTCGGCGAAACGGCGGCTGCCGTCGGCGACGAAGTAAGGCAGCTCGGCGCGGAAGATCCGGCCCTGGCGTGCGCCGTCGACCGCCTCGCGGATCTGGCCGGACAAAGCTGGCGACGGGCTCCACCAGCCGCCTTCGCAGAACGGCCGGCCGATCATCTCTGCCCGGTCGAAACCGCAGCCTTCGGCCGCGATCCGGTTCACTTCCAGCAGGGTGCCGTCCAGCGCCGTCAGGCTGGCAAAGTGGATGCCCTGCTCGAAGAAGGTCTGGAACTTGGCATTGGCCTGCGCCAGTGCCAGCGCCTCCTGCGCCATCGAATGCGCCGATTCCTCGCGCCGCGCCAGTTCGCCGAGCGCGCGGTCGCGCTCCTGCTCGGAACGCACCTTGCCGGTGGTCTCGCTGCAGACGCACATCACGCCGGCAATGTTGCCGGATTCGTCGCGCACCGGGCTGGTGGAAAAGCTGGCGTACATCTGCTCGGGATAGCCGTTGCGCACCAGCGTGAAGGGACTGTCCTCGAACCACAGCGACTCGCCCCGCAGCGTCGCATCGAGCATGGGCCCGACCTGGTCCCAGATATCGGCCCAGACTTCGCGGAAGGGCTTGCCGAGCACCAGGCGCGGATCGGCTGCCTTGGCGCCCAGGATCTCGCGGTAGCTGTCGTTGTAGAGCAGGCACAGTTCCGGCCCCCAGGCGATGTACATGGGGTGGCGCGCATTCAGCATCATGCCGGCGGCGGTGCGCAGCGACGGCGGCCAGGTCTCCAGCGGCCCCAGGGGTGTGCCTGCCCAGTCCATGCTGCGCAGGGCGGCGCCTACCTCGCCTCCGCCCGCAGCAAAGCCCAGGTTGGCGTCAAAGAAACCGGCGCTTGGCAGCTTTTGCATGGCGGAGCGGCGACAGACGGGGCTGCCTTAAAAAATGAACAAGCCGCACGATAGCATTTTTTGCCCCGGTGCTGCTTGCTATGCCAGCCGCCGCTTCAGCCAGTGCAGGATCGCGGCCGGCTGGTTCAGGTCGAGCCAGGCCTGCCCGTCCTGCAGGCCAGCCGGCGCCGGCACGCTGGACGCCACCGCGACGACGTGCGCATCGTCCGGATACATCGGCGCGCGCCCGAGCTCCGGCCGGAACACTTCGAGCTTGGGAATCGCCGCCCACTTGTAGCCCTCGACCAGGGTCAGGTCGGCCGGCGCCAGGCGCGCCAGGTGCTCTTCCAGCGAGGGCTCGGGCGCATCGCGCAGCTCGTGCTGGATGGCGTAGCGGTAGGGAGAAGCGATCAGCACCTCGCCGGCGCCGGCCGTGCGCAGACGCGCGCTGTCCTTGTGCGGCGGCTCGAGCACGATGTCGTGATGGCTGTGCTTGATGACGTTGACGCGCAGGCCCTCGGCGGCCAGCTGGCCGACCAGGTATTCCAGCAGCGTGGTCTTGCCGCTGCCGGACCAGCCGACCACGCCCAGCACCTGGCCCGCGGTGCGGCCAGCCTCAGTAAGGGACACGGTAGCGCATGCCGCGGAAATTCATCACGGCCGCCTTCGGCAGCAGCTTCTCCAGCACCAGTCCCGGCGCGACTTCCTCGCCTTCGTGGCGCAGCGTCTTGTCGACCAGCAGCAGGCGATCGGCCGGATTGGCCGAGTACATGTAGCCGCCGAAGGCCACGCGCGGCACTTCGCGCTGCATTGCGTCCGGCAGTTGGGCCAGGTAAGGCAGGCTGTCTTCCGGCGATGGCGCCGGGGCAGGCACCGGGGCCAGAGCAGGCGCGGCGGCCGGGACGCGTACAGGGGCGGTGGACTCCCCCGCCCTGGCGGCGGCAAGCGCCGGCGCGGCGCTGTGCACGGGCGCCTCGGCCACGTGTGCAGGACGCGGCGGCGGCGCAGGCGGTGCGGGCGGTGCGCTGACTTCCAGCGTGTTCGAGGCGGCGGCAGCGACCGAGGGCGCGCTCGCAGGCACCGGAGCCGGCATCTGCGCCGGCGCCTGGACCGGCACGGCCGACGCCGTCGGCGCTGCAGGCTGGGCGGCAAGCGCCGGGGCCGTGGCGGGCGCCGGCGTCCGCTGCCACACGAACAGTCCGCCCAGCACCACCACCAGCGCGCCGGCGCCCAGGCCGACGAGCAGCGGCTTGCGGCTGGCGGCGGCGCCGGTCTGGGTGGCCTGCACCGGCTGCGGCGCGTGGATGGTCGGCGCATTGCCCAGCTGGCGCTCGGCCTGGGCCTTTTTCAGGGCTTCGAGGATGTATGACATGTTATTTTCCCGTCCCGGCAGCCGCCAGCAGGCGCGGTTCGTCGACCCCGCTCAGCTGGTTCAGGCGCATGTAGGTGCGCGGACCGGCGACGCCGTCCGCCTTCAGGTTCTGTTTTGCCTGGAAGGCGCGCAGCAGGCGGCGCGTCGGTTCGTCCAGCGGCCGCTCGGCGCGCGGCGCGTCCTGCTTGTTCAGTTCCGCCAGCCGGCCGGCGATCCAGTCCACGTCCGGGCCGGTGTCGCCGGGATGCACCTCGTCGCGGAAGGTACGCGGCGCTTTCCACAGGGTCGTGAATTCGCCGTCGATGCGGGTTGCGAGCGCGCCCAGGCTGACCTTCTGGCGCTGGCCGTTCACGCTCAGCGTCGCGCTGTCCGCATCCATGTTCGACAGCACCGCATAGCCGAGCTTCTGGCCGTCGTGCAGGGCGACGATGGCCGGACGGTCGAGCAGGCGCAGTTCGTACAAGCCGCCGCGTCCCTGGTAGCAACGCAGGTTCAGCTTCGGTGCGCCCTGGCAGGGTTCCTGGGTCGGCAGCTGCTGTCCCCACAGCGCGCCGAGCTCGCGCAGGGCTTCGGTCTGGGTTGCCAGCAGCAGCGGCTTGCCGGCGGCCGGCGGCTTGGCCCCCGATGCCGGCTTGGCCGCCGCCACCTGCTGCGCACGCGGATGGTCCGCCGACGCGGCGGAAGCGACCGGCGCGGATGGCGCCGATGCCCGCGGCACCGCCTGCCAAGCGGCAGCACTGATCGCCGCCCCGGCCAGCACCCCGCCCGCCACCAGTGGCCAGCGCAGCGGCGCGCGCGCTGTCGGCGCTTCGCCCGCAAACACTTCCTGGGCCGCGCGGCGCAGGATCTTCGGCGTCACCACGCTGCTGTTCTCGACGTAGGCGCCGAGCAGCGCGCGGTCGCACAGCAGGTTGATGCGGCGCGGCACGCCCTGGGTGAGCCGGTGGATCAGCGGCGCCAGCGCGCCCGGAATCGGGTTGCCCGGATGCGCTCCCGCCACCGTCAGACGGTGCGCGACGTAGGCGCCGGTCTCGGATTCGGACAGCGGTCCCAGGTGGTAGCGTGCGATCACGCGCTGGGCCAGCTGCTCCAGCTCCGGCTGGGCCAGCATGGTGCGCAGCTCGGGCTGGCCGATCAGGATGATCTGCAGCAGCTTGCGCTCGCTGGTTTCCAGGTTGGTCAGCAGGCGCAGCTGTTCCAGCACCTGGGGCGACAGGTTCTGCGCCTCGTCGATGACCAGCACGTTGTTGTTGCCCTGGGCATGGCTTTCCAGCAGATAGCCGTTGATCGCGTCGACATAGCTCTTCACGCCCAGCGCGCCGGCCGATGCGGGCGGCAACGCGATGCGGAACTCGTCGCAGATCGTCAGCAGCAATTCCTCGACCGTCAGCTTGGGATTGAAGATATAGGCCAGGCGGCAATTGTCAGGAATTTGCTCGATGAAACAGCGGCAGACGGTAGTCTTGCCGGCGCCGATCTCGCCCGTCAGCAGGACAAAGCCGCCGCCGCTGCCGATGCCGTACAGCAGGTGGGCCAGCGCCTCGCGGTGGCGCTCGCTCATGAAGAGGTAGCGCGGGTCCGGCGCGATCGAAAACGGCGATTGCTTCAGATTGAAGTAGTTGTTGTACATACCCAGTGACTTGCCCTAGCGGCCCGACGGCAGCGGTTTGAACTTCGCGCAGTATATTTTGCTTTTGCTATTGTAGTAAGCGATGGTGCTGCCGGGGGCGGATACTCGCAAAGGATATTGGGAACTATCTGCCGCCAGATGCTTCACGCCGGCCGCGCCGCGGATAGACTGCTCGAGCTGGTCGGGCGGCACCTCGGCCACGGCTGCCAGGAACACCAGCTCGCTGGTATCGTCGCTGACCATCACCTCGGTGACGGGCGCGCCCCACAGCGTGGCCTCGCCAGTGCGGAACCAGAAGGCCCCGCCCTCGTGCTTGTAGGGGGCGCCGAAATGGCTCGTCAGCCAGGAATAGAAGTATTTGTTGTCGATCTGGTCGCGGCACAGCAGTGCGCTGCCGATCACGGGACCGAAGGTGGACGGCTGCTTGTCCTGGTTCTGGGCCGATGCCACGCGGGCCAAGCTCACCAGGAGCAGCGACAGCAGCGCCGCCCGCATGGGAAAAGTCACAGCTTGGACAGCCATGCGCGGTTGGCGGCGATCTTCGCCTTCACCGACGCCGGCAGGGCATCGTAGCAGCCGGGATGCTGCTTGAGGGCGTGCTCGCGCACTTCCTTCTCCATGCCATTGACGATGAATACATAGACGGAGGCACCTTCCGCGTTCTTGCGCGTGCCCAGATAGCGAATCACGAATAGTCTCCTTTACGAGCCATCCATTATGACATTCGCCCCGCGATCCGGCCACGCACAGTGCGCAACCAGGGCTCAGGCCGATGTGCTGCCGATTTCGCGATAGGACGCGTCGTTGCGCTCCAGCCACATCTGCAGCAGCGCCCGATTGTCATGCTGCCAAGGATGGAAGCGCGGCGACAGATAGCCCAGGCCTGGCTTCAGCAGGCTCCAGACCATGCCGCCGCGGCCGAACCAGGCGCGTGCGGCGCTGGCCCAGGTGGACAGGCGCCAGACCGCGCCGTCCTGCCGCAGGTTGTGCAGGGTCTGCAGGCTGGTGTCGAGCCAGAAGGACACGCTCACGTGCAGGTACCACAGCACGCGCCGCCGGTAGCCGCCGCCGGACGCCCGGTAGACGTCGAAGGCGACGGCCTTGTGTTCGAGCTCCTCGGCCGCATGCCAGTTCCACAGCGTGCGCAGCTGCGGCTCGGCGCCTTCCAGCCAGGCCGGATGGCGCAGCACGTAGTCGGCCAGCATGGCGGTGTAGTGTTCCAGCGCGCAGGTGATGGCCAGGCGGTCGCGCACCGGCAGCTTGCGGATGCGTTCCACGCGCCGCTTCAGCTTTTCCTCCATCGTGTACGGAAAGCCCTGGCGCGCCAGTTCGGCGTTGTACTGCTGGTGGACGTAGCGGTGGCTGGCCTCCTGGCCGACGAAGTCCTTCACCTCGGCGCGCAGCACGGGGTCGAAGATGGCTTCCGCCGGCGCCGCACGCACGCTGTCGATGAACATCTGCTCGCCGAGCGGGAAACTCATCGACAGCGCATTCATGAAGGCGGTGCGATAGACGTCGCCGCCCATCCAGTGGCGCGGAAAGCCGCGGGACAGGTCGACGTTCAGCTTGCGGACGGTAAGCGAGGACATCCGTGAAATATACACCCGCCCAGGGCGCGCCACGCTGCCCGAAAACCGAGGGTTCCTTCGAAATCCGGGCGCCATCCGCCGCACCGCTCAGCCCCGCACTTTTGCACTTCGCACCGCGTTTTTGCACGTCTGTCGTTTTCCACATGCAGACGGGCCGGGCCTGCCCTATCGTTCAGTCTCCATATATCATAAAAACGAGATCATGAAGACCGCCATCAAGCTCAGCGCCCTCGCCGCCGCTCTCGCCTGCGCCTCCATCGCCAGCCAGGCCAGCTTCGCCCAGCCGCAACCACAGGGCCAGAACGCGAACTTCGTCACCGAACAGCGCCAGGTCGGCGCCTTCAGCGCGATCGAACTGGCGGGCCCCTACCGCGTCGTGATCGATGCCCAGGCGCGCCAGGCGGTGACGGTATCGGGCGAGCGCAAGCAGATCGACGACATGGAAGTCGCGGTGCGCGGCGACACCCTGGTCGTGCGCCCGGTCTCGAAGGTCGATTTCAATTTCAGCTTCAGCTTCAACAACAGGCAGCGCCGCGACCTGCCCACCGTCACGATCGGCGCCGCCGGCCTGAAGAGCCTGCGCATGAGCGGCAGCGGCGACGTCCAGCTCGACCAGGTCGGCGGCGAGCGCTTCACCATCGTCAACAGCGGCCCCGGCGACTTGCACGCGAACGGCGCGGTGCGCCAGCTGGTGGTGGAAAACACCGGCAGCGGCGATCTCGACCTGCGCCGCATGAAGACGGGCGACGCCGACGTCAAGCTGAGCGGCCCCGGCGACGTCGAACTGGCCAGCATCGGCAACGAACTGGCGGTCCAGATGAGCGGCTCCGGCGACCTCACCGCCGACGGCATGCGCGCGGCGCGCGTGACGGCGCGCATGCGCGGCCCGGGCGACCTGAAGCTGTCCGGCGCGGCCCGCGAACTGAGCCTGGAGAGCAGCGGTTCCGGCGACTTCGAAGGCTGCGACCTGGCCGTCGAAGGCGTGCGCACCGTGCAGCGCGGCCCGGGCAATGCCTGCATCGCCGGCGCCATCCGCAAGTTCGACGCCGAAGTCCACGGCTCGGGCGAGCTGAATGCCCGCGGCCTGCAGGCGGCCAGTGGCCAGCTGCGCCTGGCCGGACCCGGCAACGCCGAACTCTCCGGCAGCATCGGCGACCTGAACCTGGAAGTCAGCGGCTCGGGCGACCTGAACGGCGAGAACCTGAAGGTGAACAAGGCCATCGTGCGCAGCCGCGGTCCGGGCGGCGTAAGCCTGCAAAACGTCACCGACACCCTGGACGCCGAAATGCACGGCTCCGGCGAACTGCACGCCAGCATGTCCGGCAAGCGCCTGATGCTGAAGATGGACGGCCCCGGCGACGCCCGCATCGACGGCAGCGTGGCCCAGGTCAGCGCCCAGATCAGCGGTTCCGGCAGCCTCGAAGGCCGCCGCCTGAGCGTCGGCCAGACCGACATCTCGGTGCGCGGTCCGGGCAGCGCGGCCGTCAACGTCGTCGGCAGGGACAAGGCAAGCGACAAAGGCAATGGTCTGCTGCTGGTGGACCGCAGCGGTACTCACCGCGGCGGCAACTGAGGACGTCAAGGAAGCACCTGCATCATGCGCGCCCTGATCGACGCCCTCGAAACCCGGCTGCTGCGGCGGCCGGGCTGGCTGCGCACGCCCAGTGCGCCGGCCATCCGTGTTTCCAGCACCTGCTTCATGGTGCGCGAGCTGAGCGTGCCCTGGGATGCCGTCAGCCGCATCGACGCCTGGCGTAACGGCCGCTACGATGACATCTGCCTCGAGATCGGCGCCGGCATCGAGGCGCGCATTGACACGCACATCACGCTCAGCGAATCGCAGCGCGGCTTCGACGACTTCGTCGCCATGGCCGACCGCAAGCTGACCTTCCCGCTCGGCTGGTGGGACCAGCTCGGCGGCCCGCGGCGCCGCGGCCTGACCCTGTTCGAGCGCTTCACGCACGGCTGATCGCCGTCCGGCCTTGTGCTACTGTAATGGCGGCGACATTTCGCCCCATGACAAGAACAAGGACACCCCATGAACTTACCAAGCATACGCGCAGCCGTGCTCTGCGCGCTGGCCTGCGCCGGCCTGGCGCAGGCGCAGACCCAGACGCAGCCTGCCCCGCCCAGCCCGCAATACCCCGCCCTGCCCTCGGAGACCCCGGCGGAATTCAATGCCCCGACCGTGGGCTTCAACTACGTCAAGCGCAGCGTGATGATCCCGATGCGCGACGGCACCCGCCTCAACACCGTCATCATCGTGCCGAAGGGCGCGCAGAATGCGCCCATCCTGCTGACCCGCACGCCCTACGACGCGGCCAGCCTGACCAGCCACGCCGAGAGCTCGGACATGGAATCCATCCTGAGCGGCTACGACAATGCCGCCGACGTGATCGTCCAGGGCGGCTACATCCGCGTGGTGCAGGACGTGCGCGGCAAGTACGGTTCGGAAGGCGACTACGTGATGAACCGGCCCTTGTCCGGGCCGCTGAACCCGACCCCGGTCGACCACTCGACCGATACCTACGACACCATCGACTGGCTGGTCAAGAACCTCCCCGAGACCAATGGCCGCGTCGGCATCATCGGCATTTCCTACGACGGTTTCCTGCCCCTGATGGCGCTGGTGAACCCGCACCCCGCGCTGAAGGCGGCGGTGCCGATGAACCCGATGGTCGACGGCTGGATGGGCGACGACTGGTTCCACCACGGCGCGTTCCGCCAGATCAACCTCTCCTACATCATGGAGCAGGTGGTCACGCGCGGAAACAGCGCCAAGTGGTACGCGACCAACTACGACGACTACGACATGTACATGCGCGCCGGTTCCGCCGGCGAGCTGGCGCGCCAGCGCGGCCTGGAACAGAGCGGCTTCTGGCGCAAGGTGGTGCAGCACCCGAGCTACGACAGCTTCTGGCAGCAGCAGGCAATGGACAAGATCCTGGCAAAGCAGCCGGTCACGGTGCCGACCCTGCTGGTGCACAGCCTGTGGGACGCCGAAGACATCTACGGCCCGGTCGCGGTCTACAAGGCGATCAAGCCGAACGACAAGAACGGCCTGGTGCACCTGTCGCTGGGTCCGTGGAACCACGGCGGCGCGATCGGCGATGGCAGCACCCTGGGCGCGCTGAAGTTCGGCAGCGATACCGCCCTGTACTGGCGCCAGGAAGTCCTGAAACCCTTCCTCGACCGTAATCTGAAAGGTGACGCCAACACGCCGCCGATCCCGGCCGTCACGGCCTTCGAGACCGGCACCAACAAGTGGCGCACCCTGGCCACCTGGCCGAGCGGCTGTGCCGAAGCCGGGGCCTGTGCGATCAAGCCGACGCCGCTGCGTTTGGCTGCCGGGCAGAAGGCGGTGCTGGGCGCCGCGGCGGACGCCAGGGCCTACGACGAATACGTGTCCGATCCGTCGAAACCGGTGCCCTTCCGCCAGCGCCCGATTCCACCCTACGGCTACGACGAAGCGAAGGGCCAGTCCTGGCCGCGCTGGCTGGTCGACGACCAGCGCGAAGCCTCGGGCCGCACCGACGTCGCGACCTTCGTCTCCGACGTGCTCACCGCCCCGGTCAAGATCAGCGGGGAGCCGATCGCCAATCTGGTCGCCTCGACCAGCGGCACCGATGCGGACTGGGTGGTGAAGCTGATCGACGTCTACCCCGACCAGGTCGGCAGCCAGCCGGCGATGGGCGGCTACCAGCTGATGATCTCCGGCGACATCTTCCGCGGCCGCTACCGCGAAGGCTACGACAACCCGAAGCCGCTGGCCGCCAACAAAGCGCTCAGCTACCGCTTCGGTTTGCCGACCGCGAACCACGTCTTCCTGCCGGGCCACCGCATCATGGTGCAGGTGCAGTCGAGCTGGTTTCCGCTCTACGACCGCAACCCGCAGACCTTCGTGCCCAACATCTTCCTGGCCAAGCCGGACGATTACAAGAAGGCGACCCAGCGCATCTATCACAGCAGCTTCGTCGAGCTGCCGGTGGTGGAGATGGCGGCGGCGTCGACTGCTGCGGCGGCGCGCTGAGCATGGCCGGCCTCAGGACCTACCACGGCAGCTGCCACTGCGGCGCGGTGCGCTTCGAGGCCGGCATCGACCTGTCGCAAGGGACGATCCGCTGCAACTGCACCCTCTGCACCAAGCAGCGCAACTGGGCGGCGATCGTCCAGCTTGACGCCTTCCGGCTGCTGCAGGGCGCCGCGGCGCTGTCCGAGTACCGCTGCAACACGCGCACCGAGCAGCACTTCTTTTGCGCGACCTGCGGCGTGCGGACCTTCCACAAGGGGGCATCAAAGCGCTGGGGCGCCTACGTGGCGGTCGGCGTGAACTGCCTGGATGACGTGTTGGCGGACGAACTGGCGTCCGTACCCGTCACGTATCTGGACGGCCGCACGCAGTCTCTTATTACTTAGCGCCTCGCCATGGCCTGGGCGCTGCCGTTCAGCGCCGGGTCGAGGTAATGCACCATGCTGCGCACGTAGAAGGGCCGCATGTGGACCGGGTCGGTATAGATCGGTTCGCCGGCCGCGTTAACGGTCGGGCAGATGCCGTCCTTGCAGATGGTGTCGACCGGGTCGATGGGCACCGCGCCCGTGGCCTGGGCGATCTGCAGCAGGCGCTGGCGCGGCACCGCGTTGTCGCCGTAGAAGCGGTCGACGCGGTAGGCTTCCATGTCGGTGCGCGGCTTCATTTCGCCGAAGCGCGAACCGGTGATCATCGAGCGCGGATCGAACTGGTTGCCGGCGGGCGGCTGCAGCACCAGGTAGACGCGTTTTCCCGCTGCGCGCAGGCGCGCGATCGACTGCTGCAGCGTCACGTAGGCCGCTTCGTGCGCCGGCCTGGCCGGAAAGGTCTGCAGCTGGCCGTCGACCGGCATCTGCACGTCGTTCTGCCAATCGGCGAAATAGGCGTACCACGAGCCGGCGACGACGACGGTATCGACGTCCTTCGACGCCGCCAGGCGCCAGGCGTCTGCCACCGTGGTGGTGCAGGTCGGGTAGCGCAGGCGCGGCAGGCGCACGGCCCCTTCGACCGGCATGCAGCCGCCCTGGGTCGCGAAGACCACCCGGCGGCGGTCGAAGCGGCCGTCGCGCAGGCCTTGTGCGACCAGCGGCGCATACTGCTCCATCACCGAATCGCCGATCAGCACCGTGGCGCCCTGCCCCTTGCCCTCGATCTGCTGGAACAGCGAGCCCTGGTAGCGCAAGGGCTTCATGGCCGGATCCGGGAAGCCGAGATCGTTCAGCGCGCCCATGTAGCGCGCGACGGCGCTGGACGGCATGCGCTCCTGCAGCAGCCCGGCCTTGACCGTCACCCCGAGCACGCCGAAGCAGGCCATCGCCGTCACCAGGCCCTGGATCGCACGGCGTTTGTTCGGCGACTTCTGCACCGGGCGCTCGATCAGGTGGTAGGTCAGGAAGGCCAGCGCCAGCGCCGCCAGCACCAGCACCGCCTTCATGAGCGGTTGCGGCTTCTCGCCTTCGATGATGTAGCCGAAGGACAGCAGCGGCCAGTGCCACAGGTAGAAGGGATAGCTGACCAGGCCGATCTTCACCATGATGCGGTTGCCCAGCAGGCGGCGGTTGATGAAGGATTCGTTGCCGGCGGCGATCAGCGCGCAGGTGCCGAGCACCGGCAGCAGCGCCCAGGCGCCCGGGAAATCGCTCTGCCCCTTGATCAGCACCGCGCCCAGCACCAGCAGCACCAGGCCGAGCGCCGACACCAACAGCGGCTTGGGCAGCAGCGGGCTGCGCTTGGTCATCGCGTAGGCCACCAGGCCGCCGGAGGCCAGCTCCCAGAACCGGGTGACCGGCGAAAAATAAGCTTCGGCCGGATGATTGAAGGTGGCGTAGAGGCCATACAAAAAGGAGCCGCCCAGGGTCAGCGCCAGGAAAGCCAGGATGCCGAAGCGGACCTTGAAGCAGAGCGCCAGCGCAATCGGCCAGATCAGGTAGAACTGCTCCTCCACGCCCAGCGACCACAAATGCAGCAGCGGCTTGGTGACGGATTCGTTGTCCCAGTAGCCGGCCTCGCTCCACAGCACCAGGTTCGAGACGAAGGCGGCGGCTGCCGCGACATGCTTGCCCAGCTGGGCGAATTCCTGCTGCAGCAGCACGTACCAGCCGAAGGCCAGCACCGCGAGCACGACCGTGATCAGCGCCGGGAAGATGCGCCGGATGCGGCGCACGTAGAAGCCGCGGATGGTGAAGCGCCGCTGCTGCAGGTCCTTCAGGATGATCGAGGTGATCAGGAAGCCGGAAATGACGAAGAAGACGTCGACGCCGATGAAGCCGGAGCGCAGCCACTTGGGCCAGGCATGGAACAGGACGACCAGGCCGACGGCCACGGCGCGCAGGCCGTCGATGTCCGGACGATAGGTAATCGCGTGTGCTGCACCTGGCTTGAGCATGCCGGCCTCCACATGACGTACCCCGGCAGTCTTGTCCAGCGATTATGCGATGTCAAACCAACTGTCTATCGTGCGCGTCAATGCCTTTGACCGCGACTATTGCCTGTCACCGCTTGCAGCCCGCGCATCGAGGCCGCCACCGCATCCAGCGGCCGCATGCCCTCTGGATACTCTTCCTGCTCGAGCACGATCCACTCCGCGCCGCCCTCTTTGCGCGCCGCCGCGTACACGGCCGGCCAGTCGGTGCGGTCCTGGCCGATGATGGGCGTGCCCTGCGCGCCTTCCGGCAGCTTGGCCTTGAAGTGCGAAGTGATGGTGCGGCCGGGGTAGCGGGCTATCATCACCACCGGGTCCTTGCCGGCAAACACGGTCCAGCCGATGTCCTGCTGCAGGATGGTCTGCTGCGGCGTGCGGCCGGCGATGGTGTCCCAGGGCGTCCGGCCGTCCGGGCCCGTCATTTCCTGCGCATGGTTGTGGTAGCCGATCCGCATGCCGAGCGGCTTCAGCTTGCCGCTGAGCGCCGCCAGTTCGCGCGCGATGGCAGCCGCGCCTTCGGTCGACGCGCCGCGCTTGTCCCAGGCGATGACCAGATTGCGGCAGCCGAGCGTCTGGTAGAACGCGGTGGTCTGCGCGAAGCGCTCGTCGGCGAGCGCGGCAAAGTCGAGGTGGGCGCCGGCGCATTGCAGGCCCTGTTTGTCGAGGAAGACGCGCAGCCCGGCCGGGTCCTTGGTGAAGCGCCCGAATTCGCCTGCGAACTCCACGCCCTGGAAGCCCATCGCCGCCAGTTTGCTCAGCGTGCCTTCGAAGTCCTGTTTAAGCTCGTCCTTGACGGACCAGAGCTGGATGCCGATGCGCGGTGCAGCCGGCGCTGCGGGCGCGGCGGCCTGCGCCAGCGACGAGGACAAAAACAGGGCAAGCAGGACGGGCTTGAGGCGTGGGAATGGCATGGCGTGTCTCCGGATTTTTTGGGCAAGTGTAAGATGGATAAGATAACCCATCCGCATCTTACTTTTGCCACGACCGACCATGAGCCTGAATACCTCCGCCACGCTGCGCCACGTCGTCCTGTTCGCGTTCAAGGACAGCGCCACCGTCCAGCAGATCGACACCGTCGTCGCCGACTTCGGCACCCTGAAGGACCGCATCCCCGGCATCATCGCCTACGAATGGGGCACCAACGTCAGCCCCGAAGGCCTGAACCAGGGCTTCACCCACTGCTTCACGCTGACCTTCGCCAGCGAAGAAGACCGCAACATCTACCTGCTGCACGCCGCGCACCAGGCTTTCGTCGATACCTTGGGCGCCGTCCTTGAGAAATCCCTGGTGGTCGACTACTGGGCGCAATAATTTCCGCCTGGAAATGTTAAAATAAGCGATATGCATGCGGCATAACAGCGCCGCGAAATTGCCCTGGAATTCAGCATGTCGCGCTTCAACTATATCTATTGCCTCGACCTCATCGCGTTCGTCTGCATTCTCGTGATTGCAAACCGGCCCGATGGCTTGGCGATCACCGCCAGCGCGCTGATCCTCGGCGCCGGCGCCCTGCTCTACCGATGCGTGCTGGGCGTCAAAGCGAAGTTCAGCGCGCCGGTCAAACCGCGCAAGGCCGAGCACCGGTTCGGCGAGCGGGTCCGGGCCGCGGCGCCCGCCGCGGTTCCCGTCCCCGCCAAGCCCGACAGCAAGTCCTGGCTGCGCGACTCCGAATAACGTTCAGGCCGCGGTCTTGCCCGACAGGCGCTTCAGGCGCTCCAGCGCGGTCTCGCCGGCGGTTTCGGGCTGGCTGACCGACTTGCGGATCGCGTCGAGTTCGGCCTGCTGGTCGAGCGGCTTCTGGCCGATGTCGGCGACGATGCGCAGCCCTGCCGCCTCGTTGCTGACGGCTTGCGCACGCTTGGTCAGTGCGTTCAGCGCGGTCGAATTGCCCTTCATGGTGGTCAGGCCGGCCAGCTGGCTCTGGCGCTCCATGCGCAGCTCCTGCAGTTCCTTCTGGGCCTTGGCGGCGGCCAGCTGCTGGATCGCCTTGCGTGCCTGGGCATCGAATTCGGCCAGCTGCTTCGACAGCGCATCGACAATCTTCTGCAGCTCGTCCATGTAGGCCTTGGCGTCCGCCTCTTCCTGGACCTCCTGTGGCAGGCGCGCCTTGTTGGCTTCCAGTTCGTCGCAGAACAGGGTTACCGTGGCTTCCGAGATGGTGCCGGCGGCCAGGCGCTCGGCCAGCTTCTCGGCGGCGCGCTCGTCGCTGGCGATCAGGGTCTGCAGGTTGACCACGTCCTTGTGCTCCTTGTCGAAGGAAGCGCGCGCCGTCGCCAGCAGCTGCGCGGTGTCGCGCAGGGTGTCGACCAGGCGGTCGCGGTCGGCTTCGGTCGCGGTCTCCGGATCGAAGTTGGCGATGGCCTCCGAGATCCGGTCGCCCAGGGCGCCGAAGTGTTTCGTCACCAGTCGTGCAGTCAGGCCCCATCCGCTTGCGTTGCTCATTGTCGTTCCTTTCAGTGAAAAATTATTGAATGACGATCCGTTCCTGCTCCATCGGGATGCCGATCACGAAGTCGACGTGGATGCCGCGCTTCGAGGTGTCGCCATCGACGCTTTCGATGATCTCCGTGGTGATCAACAGGTATTCGCGCCCGCCGCCCGCCAGGTCGCGCACGTAGGGCATGAAGTAGATTTCCTGGCGCAGGCCTTGCACGCCCTTGGCATCGTCGATGCGGATCTCGCGGCCTTCGAAAGGCTTCACGAAAGCCGCATTCGAACCGCCGGCGTCGCGTACGTAGTCGAGGCGCTCGCTGTCGCCGAACGCCGACGCCAGCTCCGCTTCGTCCAGCGTGTCGGCCAGCTGCTCGCGCCACAGTGTGTAGCCCTGGTCGCCGAGGCCGTAGCCGGCCTGGCCGGTGTAGGCGTCCTGGTCGTCGGCGGTTTCCGGGATCACGCGCGCCAGCTGGGTGCAGTACAGGATCTCGGCGACCTTGCCGTCGTCCCCGCAGAACACCTGCAGGAATTTCTCCTTCGCGTCTTCGTCGCCCTTGTCGAGGTAGAGGCGATACAGCTCGGTATCGGGCTGCAGGCGCATCTGCGAGAGCGCCAGGATGCGCGTGTCGCCGGCCGCCGGCATCGCGATCAGCGAGCCGTTGGCCTGTGCGCGGATGATCGGCGACTGCTGCATCTGCACCACGCTGCCGATGCGCGCGTCCAGCGGCACGCCCTCGTCCATCCGGTCTTCGCCCTCGGCTACGCCCTTCTTTTCCGCGATGCCGCGCACGTAGCTGACTACATCCTTCCAGGCCATCTGCTCAATTCCTTTCGAACGAATAATTCGGTTTGTCGGCGGCGCGGCGGGCTTTCGCGCGCTTCCAGAAGCGGACCACACCCCAGACGATCAGCGCCAGCACGCCCAGCCACAGCAGGGTGCCGAGCAGCGAGCTGCCCGAGGATTTCCGCGCTGCCGGCGCTGCCGATCCCGCCGGCGCCGTTGCCGCCGCCCCTACGCTGCCGCCGACACTGCCCGCGCCAGCCTGGTTGGCCAGGTCGCCGGCGGAGCCGCTGGGCGCCGGGTAGTAGCCGCCGCCGTTGTTGTTTCCGCTGTTGTTACCGCTGTTGCCGTTGTTGTTGTGCGCATTCGCATTCGCCACCGACCTGGCGATGACGGCGCCCGCGATCACGTGTCCCATGTTGATGCCGCCGCCGCCCTGGTTGACGATGACCGGCGGCTGCGCAGGCGGCGGCGCATTGCCGTAGCCGTAGCCGTAACCCTGCGAAGGCGGCGCCGACCGCGCATCGCGCTGGTCGTAGGTGGGCGCCGGGCGCGCGCTGTTATCCCTTGCGTCGCGCGCCGCCTGCGCCGCACGCCGCTCGTCCAGCGTGCGCATCGCGTTGGCTTCCGAGCGCTCCCGGTCCAGCTTGCGCGACATCGCCGAATCGGACTGGCGCGAGCCCGAAGCCGGTGACGAGCTGAAGGAACCGAAGCCGCCGCCGCTCTTCTTCGATGCGCCGCTGTCGCTGCTGCTGCCGCCCGATGCCCTCGAAGCCGACCGGCTGCTGAAGGACCCGAAGCCGCCGCTCTTCGACGAAGAAGACGACGACGAACGCTGCGACGAAAAGCCGCTCTTGAAAGACGAGGAGCCCGAGGGCTTGGCGTCCGCCGGCATGGATGCCACGGACAGGGCCAGGCTCAGCGCCAGTGCCACATGGGCGTACGTCGGTACATACTTCGAAAGTGTCTTCAGCATGGTCAGGAGTGCCGTCGAAAGTTAGAATCAGGATAACGAAGGGCATGTTGACATGCACCGGTAAAAATATCAAAGGATTACCATGACGCGACGCTACCTGGACATGAACCAGCACGATGCCCTCTACACGGTGGCACGCAAATACCCCGGCGGGCTGGATGCGCTGGCGCGCGAACTGGGAATCTCGGTGAACGTCCTGCGCAACAAGCTGGCGCCGACGATCGCCTCGCACTATCCGTCCTTCGAAGAAGTGTCGCTGATCGTCGAACGCTGCCATGCGGCCGGCGTACCGGACGCCCACCTGCCACTGCACGCGCTGCTGGTGCGCCACGGGATGGCCGCCTTCGTGGTGCCCCAGCCGGAGACGACGCGCCAGGACGACCTGTCGCAGACCGTGTGCCGGGTGATGAGCGAAGTGGGCGCCGTGGCGGAAGCCGTGTCGAGTGCATTGATCGATGGTAGGGTCACCGAGGCGGAGGCCGACCTGATCGAGCGCAAATTCCACTCGGCCCTGTCGGCGCTCGGCGCCTGGCGCGCACGGCTGCGCAACGAAGCCGACGCCGGCATCCACTGAGACCTCGGGATAGCTCAGGGACGCAGGCGCGCCTGCCCCGCTTCCGCCGCCTCTTCCTGCGCCTGCCCGCGCAACGAGCGCAGGAACAGCCCCAGGCCGCCGAAGGCCAGCACCAGGATGCAGATCAGTTCGAAGGCCGACATGGTCCGCAGGTGCATGTTCAGTGAGGCGATCACGCCGAACACCAGCCCGGCCAGCGAACCGACCGCCAGCAGCCAGCCGACGGCGCTGCGGGCGTTATAGAAGATCATGGCCACGCCGATGATCAGCGGGATCAGGATGATGCCGCCCGTGATGCCGACGCTGCCGACGCCGAAAAGGCGCGTGCTCCAGCCGAAGGCCGAGCTGACCACCACGCTGTTGAGCAGCAGATAAAAGCCGCCGCACATCATGACCAGGCCGAGGAAAAACTGGCCCGTACCGCCGCTGGTTCCACCTGCTCCGCGCATCGTCGCCTCCGTGGTTAAACGTGAATAGGAACAAACGGGTACGAATATAACAAAAGGATATCGCACGTGGCTTCGATTTTTTCGAAGTCATTCTTCCAAAAACTGCGCTTTTTCCGATAAGCCGTCTGCCGTATGCTTACACCTTGGAAATATAACCTCCAGGGGTAAGCAATCATGAAACGCATCTTTCTTTTTCTCGCCACCAACCTTGCCATCATGCTCGTGCTGGGCGTGTCGGCGAGCCTGCTCGGCGTCAACCGTTACCTGAGCGCCAGCGGCCTGAACCTCGGCGCCCTGCTCGGCTTCGCGGCCCTGATGGGCTTCGGCGGCGCCTTCATTTCGCTGTGGATGTCGAAACCGATCGCCAAGTGGTCGACCGGCGCCCGCGTGATCCAGCAGCCGACCAACGCCACCGAAGTCTGGCTGATGAACACCGTTGCGGCCCAGGCCCAGCGCGCCGGCATCGCGATGCCGGAAGTGGCCATCTACGAGGGCGCGCCGAACGCCTTCGCTACCGGCGCAACCAAGAACGCGTCGCTGGTGGCGGTGTCGACCGGCCTGCTGCAATCGATGACGCACGAAGAAATCGAGGGCGTGCTGGCGCACGAGGTGGCCCACATCGCCAACGGCGACATGGTCACGCTGACCCTGATCCAGGGTGTAGTAAATACCTTCGTCGTGTTCCTGGCGCGCGTGGTCGCGTATTTCGTCGACAGCTTCATCCGCCGCGACGAAGAATCCAGCGGCCCGGGCATCGCCTTCTACGTCACCTCGATCGTCTGCGACCTGCTGTTCGGCCTGCTGGCCAGCATCATCGTGGCCTGGTTCTCGCGCCAGCGCGAATTCCGCGCCGACCGCGGCTCGGCCCAGATCATGGGTACCCCGCGTCCGATGATCGCCGCACTGCGCCGCCTGGGCGGCATGGAACAGGGCGACCTGCCGAAGAACATGGCGGCCTCCGGCATCGCCGGCGGTGGTATGCTGTCTCTGTTCAGCACCCACCCGTCCTGCGAAGAGCGCATCGCAGCCCTGCAGCGCGCGTAAGACGGGTTCGAGAAGGAAACCAGGAAACACATGCGGAATTCATTCGCGCAGTCCGCACTGCCCGTACTGTTTGCGATCGGACTCGCGTTCGTGCTCCAGCACTTCCTCGGCTCGCTCGCGTGGGCGGGCCTGCTGGCGGTGATCACCTGGCCGCTGCACGAACGCCTGATGCGGCGCGGCTGGCCGCGTGCGCTCAGCGCCGTGTTCCTGGTATTCCTGCTGGTGGCCGCTTTTGCCGGTCCCTGCTTCGTGCTGCTGAATGCCCTGAGCAGCGAACTGGCGGGCGTGCAGCGCCTGCTGGCCCACCTCAACGAAGCCGGCGTGCCGGTGCCGGCCTGGCTGACCAACCTGCCGATGGTGGCCGAGCCGGCCGTCAAATGGTGGAACGAGCACCTGGCCCGGCCCGGCGGCATCAGCATCCTGGTGCGCAGCACCGTCGGCGACATGATGCCGCACCTGACCGGCGCCGCCCGCACCTGGGGCTCGATCATCCTGGCCAATGCGCTGTACCTGTTCCTGGCCCTGCTCACCCTGTTCATGCTCTACCTGCACGGCCCCTCGGTCGTGCGCCTGGTCGACCGCGCCGGCGAACGCCTGGTGCCGGCCTACTATCCGACGCTGCGCCGGGTGTTCCCGCTGTCGGTGCGCGGCACCGCGCTGGGCCTGTGCTCGGTCGCCATCCTCGAAGGCATCGTGCTCGGCGTCGCCTATGCCATCGCCGGGGCGCCGGCGCCGGCCCTGCTGGGCACCATCACCGGCTACCTGGCCCTGGTGCCGGGCGGCGCGCCGCTGTCCTTCACCATGGTCTCGCTGCTGCTGCTGGGACAAGGCCATTCGGGTGCCGCGCTCGGCCTGTTCTGCTGGGGTGCGGTCGAGCTGTTCATGGTCGACAAATTCATCCGTCCCAAGCTGATCGGCCAGCGCGTCAACCTGCCCTTCCTGGCCGTGCTGTTCGGCCTGCTCGGCGGGGTCTCGACCTTGGGCGTGATCGGCCTCTTCGTCGGCCCCTTCCTGATGGCGATCCTGTTCGGCTGGCTGCGCGGCGGTGAGCACGCGGCGTCCATCAAGGCGCCGGAGCGGGCCGGCGTGGCGGACAAGACCGAAGCCAACTGAGACGGCCGCAGCCTCACTCGGGATCGCGCTCGAAGGCCCGGGTCCCGGCAGGCAGCTGCACCCAGGGATGGCGGCGGCTGTCGTACACCGATATCTGCGGCGGCGGAAAGTCCGGATCGGCGAAGGCGCCGACCGCCACGAACACCTCGTCCTCGACATCGTCTTCCGTATGAAACACCGTCGTCCCGCACACCGGACAGAAATGGTAGACGAAGCCGCAGCCGGCGTCGCCGGTCCGCACGTAAGCCGTGGAGCGGCCGTTCACCGTATAGGGAAGGGGAAACCCGGCCACCGGCGCGAACACGCTGCCGGTGCGCCGCTGGCAGGCCAGGCAATGGCAGATACCGACGCCGTTCGGCTCGGCCGCCACTTCGATCTGCAGCTGGCCGCAGCTGCAGGATGCGGTTCTTGTCGCCATCGTGTCCTCCATACGAATCGCTAGATACCATATTCGCACATCGGAAACGGCAATGGACCATACCAGTTTCGATACCAATTAAATACCTGTTGACAGGCTTAACAGCCGCTCCTATAGTGCCCTGACCTTTCCCGGCACAACGGACAATCATGATCAACTCATTGATCGACTACCTTCTAGGCGTCGACGGCGGCGGCACCGGCACGCGCGTGCGCCTCGCGCGCAAAGACGGCACTGAAATCGGCCAGGGCGCCGGCGGCCCCTCCGGCCTCGGCCTGGGCATCGCCCGTGCCTGGACCTCGGTGCAGGAGGCTGCCTCCCAGGCCTTCGCCGCCGCCGGCATCGAACCGCCGCCGCTCGACCGCATCGCGATCGGCCTTGGCCTGGCTGGCGTCCACAACAAGCAGTGGGCCGCCGAATTCGTGGCCGCCAATCCGGGTTACGCGGCGGTCCGCCTCGAAACCGACGCCTTCACCACGCTGATGGGCGCGCACGGCGGCGCACCCGGCGCCATCGTCGCGATCGGCACCGGCAGCGTCGGCGAAGTGCTGCGCGAAGACGGCAGTCGGCATGAAGTCGGCGGCTGGGGCTTCCCGGCCGGCGATGAAGCCAGCGGCGGCTGGATCGGCCTGCACGCGATCGGCCATATCGAACAGGTGCTGGACGGCCGCCGCGAGCGCAGCCCCTTCGCCGACAGCATCATCGAAGCCTGCGGCGCTGTCGGCAGCAATAAGCGCGACGCGATCCAGGTCTGGCTCGGCAAGGCCACCCAGACCGCCTACGCCAGCCTGGCGCCGCTGGTTCTCCGCCACGCCGATGACCCGGTCGCGCGCGCCATCCTGCTCGACGCCGGCAGCGAAGTCGCCGCCATCGCCCACGCGCTGGACCCGGAAAGCCGCCTGCCGCTGGCCCTGTGCGGCGGCCTGGGCGCGGCCCTGCGCGACTTCCTGCCCTCCGGCCTGCTGGCGCGCACCACCCCGCCGCAGGGCGATTCGGCAGCCGGCGCACTGCGCATGATTCAGAAGGAAATCCAATGAAAGGCAACATCCTCACCCCCGGCGGCTGGATCCGCGGCGAAGTCCGCCTCACTGCCTTTGAGCCGAACACCATTGCCGCCATCGACGGCCAGGCCTGCGACCCGGCGGACAACGGCGACGACTATGTCCTGCCCGGCTTCATCGACCTGCACGTGCACGGCGGCGCCGGCCGCGACATGATGGAAGGCGGCGACGCCCCGCACACGATCGCGCGCCTGCACGCGAAGCACGGCACCACCAGCCTGCTGGCCACCACCATGACCGCGCCCGTCGAAGACATCGAACGCGCGCTGGACGCCATCGGCGCGGCTTGCCGCGAACGCGGCAGGAACGAAGCGCGCATCCTCGGCGTGCACCTGGAAGGCCCTTACATCAACTCGGGCAAGCTGGGCGCCCAGCCGCCCTTCGCGCGCGAAGCCTCGATGGATGAAGTGAAGCGCTTCAACGGCCAGGCGCCAATGCGATTGATTACGGTGGCGCCGGAGATCGACGGCCACCTGGCGCTCGTCAAGCAGATGACCGATGCCGGCATCCGCGTGCAGATCGGCCATACCAACGGCTCCTACGAAGACGGCGTCAAGGCGATGGAACACGGCGCGGCCGGCTTCACCCACCTGTTCAACGCCATGCCCGGCCTGCACCACCGCGAACCCGGCATGGCCGGCGCCGCGCTGGCGCATGCACAGTACGCCGAGATCATCCCCGACCTGCTGCACGTGCATCCAGGCGCGATCAAGGTCGCGCTGCGCAGCATCCCGAAGCTGTTCTGCGTGACCGATTCGACCGCCGCCGCCGGCATGCCGGACGGCGAATACATGCTGGGACGCCAGGTCGTCCACAAATGCATGGGCGGCGTGCGCCTGGCCGACAGCACGCTGGCCGGCAGCACCCTGACCATGGACCAGGCGCTGCGCAACCTGGTCTCGATCGGTCTCACCATCGAAGACGCCTCGCGCCGCGTCTCGACCAATGCCGCCGACTACCTGGGCGAGACCCGCCGCGGGCGCCTGGCGCCGGGCTGCTTCGCCGACCTGGTCGTCCTCGACCGCAACCTGAACCTCAAAGCCGTCTACATCGAAGGAGAACTCTGTGAGCCTTGACGCCACCTCGCTGATGCTGGAAGAAGCCAAGTCCGCCGCCGAATGCGTCGCCCTGCAACTGTCGAGCGACGTCGAACGCTATGCGGCGCTGGGCGAGCATCTGCGCGCGGCCAGTTTCAACAACGTGGTGACGGTGGCGCGCGGCAGCTCGGACCACGCCTCGAACTACTTCGCCTATCTGACCATGGCGCGCCTGGGCAAGCTGGTGACCTCGCTGCCGATGTCGCTGGTGACCCTATACAACGCGAAGCTGCAGACCCAGGGCACCCTGGCCCTGTCGATCTCGCAGTCCGGCCAGAGCCCGGACGTGGTCGAGCCGATCCGCTACTTCCGCGACGGCGGCGCCACCACGGTCGCGCTGGTCAACGACATCGATTCGCCCCTCGCCCAGGCCGCCGAATGGGCGATGCCGCTACATGCGGGCAAGGAAAAGTCGGTGGCCGCGACCAAGAGCTTCATCACCAGCCTCACGGCCGGCGCACGCGTGGTGGCCGAATGGCAGGGCGACACTGAATTGAAAGAAGGCCTGCGCGCCCTGCCCGAATCGTTGGCGCGCGCTACCCAGACCGACTGGTCGAAGGCGATCGAGGTCCTGGCCCCGAGCCGCAATATCATGGTGGTCGGCCGCGGCATCAGCTTCCCGGTGGCGCTGGAGTCGGCGCTGAAATTCAAGGAAACCTCGGCCCTGCAGGCGGAAGCCTTCTCCGGCGCCGAGATCAAGCATGGCCCGATGGCGCTGATCGAGGACGGCTATCCGCTGCTGATCTTCGCGACCCGCGGTCCGGCCCAGGCCGGCCTGGTGGCGCTGGCCGAAGAGATGCGCGGCCGCGGCGCCCGCGTGCTGCTGGCCGCGCCGCAGGACGTGCCGGGCCGCGACCTCGACCTGCCGGTGGCGTCCACGCCCGACCTCGACCCGATCGTGGCGATCCAGGCCTTCTACGTGATGGCCGCACACCTGTCGAAGGCGCGCGGCATGAACCCGGACCAGCCGCGCCACCTCAGCAAAGTCACCAAAACGAACTAAATCGTATGAATCAATTCAGGACACTCGCCGGCCAGCTGATCATGATCCGGCTGTTCGGTACCGAACTCGATGCGGGCACTGCCGCTTTCATCCGCGATAACCGTGTGCGCGGCGCCTGCCTGTTCCGCCAGAATATGACGGATGCAAACCAGCTGACCCGCTTCAATGCCGATCTGCGCGAGGCCATGGGCGGCAATGCTCTGATCGCGCTCGACCAGGAAGGCGGCGCCGTGGTGCGTTCGCTGTGGGTGCCGCCGCCGCCGTCGGCGATGGCGCTCGGCGCCGCCGGCGACACCCAATTGGCAAAGGAAGTCGGCGCCGCCGTCGCGCGCGCCGTGAAGGCCATGGGCTTCAACTGGAACTTCGCCCCGGTGCTGGACCTGAACAACAACCCGCGCAATCCGGTGATCGCCGAGCGATCCTTCGGCGCCGACCCGGTGCGCGCGGCCGAACTGGCGATGGCCTGGATGGACGGCAGCGATTCGGAAGGCGTGGCCTGCTGCGTCAAGCATTTCCCCGGCCACGGCGATACCCACGTCGATTCGCACCGCGACCTGCCGACTGTCGACAAGAACCTGGCCGAGCTGGAACGCTTCGAGTTCGCGCCCTTCCGCACGGCCGCGCCGCACGCGCCGGCCGTGATGACCGCCCACATCGTCTACCCGGCCCTCGATCCGCACAACCCGGCTACCATGTCGCGCGCGATCCTCACCGATCTGCTGCGCGAAAAGATGGGCTACCAGGGCGTGATCATCACCGACGGCATGGACATGCACGCCATCGCCCACCGCTACAGCGCCGGCCAGGCCGCCGTCAACGCGCTGGTCGCCGGCGCCGACATGGTGATGGCGATCGGTTCGCGCGAGACCCAGGAAGAGACGCTGGATGCGATAGCCGCCGCCATCGAAGACGGGCGCCTGCCGCTGGCCGAGGTCGAGGCCCGTCTGGCCCGCCTCGACAAGCTGGCGCAGGCCCATCCGGCCGGCAGCACGCCGTATTCGCCGGAAGCCGAAGCGGCCGACCGCGCCCTGATGGCGCGCGCCTGGCAGCGTGCACTCACCGCGCGCGGCAATCCGCAGCGCCCTGCCCGCGGCAGCCAGATCCGCCTGGTGGCGCGCCAGGACGTGGTCAGCGACGGCGTCTCGGAAGCCGGCGTGCCGGCGGCGAACATCGCGGCTTCGCTGGGCAGACTTTACGACGTCGAGCTGGTGACCTTTGCCGACCCGGAAAGCTTCGACTGGAGCGCGCTGCCGCAGGACGGCCGTTTCACGATGCTGGCCTCGACCTCGCGCCGCCGCTATGGCCCGCATGCGCGCGACACCTGGAAACCCGACCTGCACATCGCGCTGTGGAACCCCTACCAGGCGCTCGATTTTCCGGCGCCGGCCCTGATGACCTACGGCTTTGCACCGCCGGCGCTGGAGGCCGTCAACGCCTGGCTGGCGGGCGAGATCGAAGCGCAAGGCGCGTGTCCGGTGCCCGGGTTCTAAGCTGCGATTTATTGCCTTTATGCAGCTGTCGTAACCCATTGTAACGACGCGTCCGCCGCTGACCGGCGTACGGCACAATTGTCCGGCCCTCCCAAAGCCATTTGTGGGAGAATGCACGCTTTGTCCGATTTAGTTATCAAAAGAAAAGGATTATTCATGTCCCAATTCCGTTTTGCCCGCCTCGCCCTGATGCTGGCCGCCATCGGCCTGAACGCTGCGCCTGCCCTGATGCAAGGCGCCGTTGCGCAAGACAAGAACGCACAGGCCGCAGCCGCTGCCCAGCCGAAGCCGGACACGGTCCGCCCGGAATTGTTCAAGCTGCTCGACCCGGCCCAGGTCAAGCCGCTGATGGACGCGAAGAACTACGGCGAAGTGCAGAACCGCATCACCCAGGCCGAAGCCTTCCCGGACAAGACCCCTTACGAAAGCTACGTGCTGAACCGCATGAAGCTGTCGCTGGCCACCGCCAAGGGCGACGACCCGGGTTCGATCGCCGCGCTGGAAGCCATCCTCGCCTCGGGCAAGCTGCCGGATGCCGACAAGCCGCAGTTCACCCAGGCCCTGGCCGGCATGTACTACAACGCCAAGAACTACCCGAAGGCGATCGAGGTATTCAAGCGCTTCCAGGCTGAAAACCCGAACTCGGACGCCGCCAATGGCCCGCTGGTCCGCTCCTACTACCTGAGCGGCGACTACGCGAACGCGATGAAACTGCTGCGTCCGCAACTGGAAGCCACCGAAAAGGCCGGCAAGGCCCCGACCTCGGAAGACCTGCGCCTGTACGCTTCGGCCGCCGTCAAGGTCAAGGACGATGCCGCCTACCAGTACGGCCTCGAGCAGCTGATCACCTACTACCCGAACGACGACGTCTGGCAGGACGCGATCTACCGCGGCGTGGTGCGTAAAGCTGGCTTCAACGACATCAACTACACCGACGTGCTGCGTCTCGAATTCTCGGCGATCAAGGTGCTGACGCCGGAGGCCTACACCGAGCTGGCCGAACTGGCCCTGAAGGACGGCTTCCCGACCGAAGCCAAGAAGGCCATGGACGCCGGCTTTGCCGCGGGCGTCCTGGGTACCGGCGGTAATGCCGCCCAGCACCGCCAGCTGCGCGACCGCGCCACCAAGGAAGCCGCCAACGATGCCAAGAACATCGCTTCGGGCGAAGCCTCGGCCACCAAGTCGAAGACCGGCGCCGGCCTGGTCAACCTGGGCTGGGCCTACGTGACCATGGACCAGTTCGACAAGGGCATCCCCTTCATCGAACAGGGTATCGCCAAGGGCGGCCTGAAAGTGCCTGACGAAGCCAAGCTGCGTCTGGGCCTGGCCTACCTGCGCGCCGGCCAGAAGGACAAGGCCGTGTCCACCCTGCAGACCGTGAAAGCGGGCGGCGGCCTGTCGGACATCGCCAGGTACGCCATCGTGCTGGCCAACCACCCGAACCCGGGCGGTAACGCTACCCAGAAATAAGCTGTTCCGGCAATTGCCAGAAGGCGGTGCGGTCCTGATGAAGGCGCACCGCCTTTTTCTTGCCTATGTTAAGTGGCGAACCAGCCTGATCGTCTGTCCAGGACATAATCGGATAGATCGCACCGGACAGGACCAGACATGAGCACCGTACGCAAGGGACAAGCACCCGCCAAGCTCGACCGCAACGAATTCCGCCTGCGCTTTTCGCGCAACTTTTTCGATCCCGCGTACGAGAACGTCGGCCACGAACTGGCCGCGGTCGAGGAAGTCGCGTGGCAGGCCTACGTCAACTCGCACAAGGCCCCGGTGACGGTGAAGGCCGGACCGGGCTTCGCCGACCCGGACTACGATCTCTCGGTCGAGTGGAAGGAAGCGCACGACCGCCTGCTCGCCGCCGAAGCGAAGCAGAAGGACCGCAACACGCTCAGCCGCATCCTCTTGATCAACGCCTCGGCGCGCAACGACGGCAGCTGCCCCAGCGAGATCTCGAAGACCTGGCGCCTGACCAAGATGTGCGAAGAAGTCCTGCTGGCCGAAGGCTTCGACACCGACGTGCTAGACCTCTCGCTGCTGATCTCGGACTACGACCGCCATATCCACCCCTGCAAGGCCTGCGTGTCGACCGCGATGCCGCTCTGCCACTGGCCCTGCAGCTGCTACCCGAACCACTCGCTGCACCAGAACAATGACTGGATGAACGAGATCTACGAGAAGTGGGTCGCGGCGCACGGCGTCATCATCCTGACCCCCGTCTACTGGTACCAGACGCCGGCCGTGCTCAAGCTGATGATCGACCGCCTGGTCTGCGCCGACGGCGGCAATCCCGACCCGAGTTCGACCCACGGCAAGAAAGCCGAGGAAGCCAAGGCCCTGGAGAAGAACTGGGACTATCCGAAGCACCTGGCCGGCCGCGCCTATGGCCTGGTGGTGCACGGCGACGTTGCCGGCATCGAAGGCACGCGGCGCTCGCTGTCGGACTGGCTGGACTGGATGGGTCTGATCTCGGCCAGCCCGACCTCCCAGCTCGACCGCTTCGTCGGTTATTACGAATCCTATGCCGACAGCCACGAGACCCTGGACCGCGACACCGACTTCCAGGAAGAGGTGCGCAACGTGGCGCGCTCGGTGGGCACGGCGGTGCGCGACATCCGCTCGGGCAAGCTGGTGCAGCCGAACCGTGGGACGGCCAATCCACGGCCAAAATAAGCGGTCTTTTTTGGTATTATCAGCGGGTCTTTCATCCAAACGATCCGCATGTCCTCTCTCGCGCAGTTGATGCAGCACCTCTCCGCCACCAGCAACCTGCCGCTCTACCAGCAGTTGCAGCGCGCCCTGCGCGAGGCGATCGACCGCGGCGTCTACGGCCCGGCCGAAGCGCTGCCGGCGGAGCGCCAGCTGGCGTCCGAGCTCGACATCTCGCGCATCACCGTGCGCAAGGCGATCGACGGCCTGGTCGAGGAAGGTTTATTGGTGCGCCGCCCCGGCTCGGGCAACTTCATCAACACGCGCATCGAAAAGAACTTCGCCAAGCTGACCTCGTTTTCCGAAGACATGCGCTCGCGCGGCCGCACGCCGCGCAGCGTCTGGCTCAAGCGTTCGGAAGGCACCGTGACGCCCGAAGAAGCGCTGCGCCTGCGCCTCTCGCCCGGCGCGGCGGTGTACCGCTTCAACCGTATCCGCTACGCCGACGACATGCCGATGTGCCTGGAGTACGCGACCATCGCCGCCTCCGCCCTGCCCTCGCTGGACGCCGTCGACACTTCGATGTACGAGGCGCTGGAAGCGGCCGGCAAGCGCCCGGTGCGCGCGCTGCAGCGGCTGTCGGCGCTGCTGCTGAACGCCGAGCAGGCCAAGCTGCTGCAGTCGAAGGAAGGCGATGCCGGCCTGTGCGTCGAGCGCCTGGGCTTCCTGCCGGATGGGCAGGCGGTGGAATTCTGCCGGTCTTACTTCCGCGGCGACATGTATGACTTCGTGGCCGAGCTGAGCGCGGGCTGAGCCGCATGACGCTCGCGGTCGGCCAGGACATCATCGAAGACGCCAAGCGCTTCAACCGCAAGCTCGCCTGGGCCCCACGCTTCAAGATCCGCAACCGCTGGACGCCCCGCCTCGGGCAGGCACTGCTGCAGCTGTCCCAATGCTTTCCCGAGCGCCATCTGCAAAAGCGCGGCATTCGGGTCGAGAACGCGACGGCGGCAATCGACGGCTTGCGCGTACCGCTGCGGATCCTGCGTCCGGCGGGCGCGATCCGCGGCGTGGTGCTCGACATCCATGGCGGCGGCTGGGTGATCGGCAACGCGCGCATGAACGACAGGCTCAACGCCGCGACGGCCGCCGCCTGCGGTGTGGCGGTGGTATCGGTCGATTACCGGCTGGCCCTCGACGCGGCCGTACAGGACATCATGGACGACTGCCTGGCCGCCGCGCGCTGGCTGCTGCAGGGCGGCTTGCCGGCGCTGGAGGAGCTGCCGGTGTTCGTGGTGGGCGAATCGGCCGGCGGCCACCTCGCAGCCGCCACCCTGCTGCGCCTGAAGGCCTGGCCGGAACTGCTGCGCAAAATTGCGGGCGTGGTGCTCTACTACGGCGTGTACGACCTGGCCGGCACCCCGAGCGTGCGGCAGGCCGGGCCGGAAACGCTGGTGCTGGACGGCCCGGGCATGACGGAAGCCTTGCGCCTGCTGACGCCCGGCATGACGGACGAACAGCGCCGCCAGCCGCCGCTGTCGCCACTGTACGGCGATCCCGACGGCCTGCCGGCGGCCCTGATGTTTGCCGGCACGCTGGATCCCCTGCGCGACGATACGGTCGGGATGGCCGCGCGCTGGCGGACCGCCGCTGAGGTCGAGATGCATCTGCTGCCCGAAGCGCCGCATGGCCTGATCCACTTTCCAACACGGATGGCGCAATTGGTCACGGCGCGCAGTCATGCCTGGATCGGGGAACGGCTCGGACCTTACATCGCCGTCAAACCGCCGTCGATCGCCAGCTGGTGACCGGTCACGAAAGACGCCTGCTCCGAGCACAGCCACAGCGCCGCGCTGGCGATTTCGGCCGGCTCGGCGATGCGGCCCATCGGGTGGGCGGCCTTCAGCTTCTTGTCGCGGCCCGGCTCGCGCTCGAGCATGCGCGCCAGCATCGGGGTCTTCACGGCGCCCGGGCACAGGCTGTTCACGCGGATGCCGGACTTGGCGTATTCCACCGCCGCGGTCTTGGTCAAACCGATCACCGCGTGCTTGGAAGCGGAATAGATGGCGCGGTTCGGCACCGCCACCAGGCCGCCGGCGTCGGCCACGTTGCAGATCGTGCCGCCGCCTTCTTGCTTCAGCATCTGGCGCAGCTGGCTCTTCATGCACAGCCAGACGCCTTTGACGTTGACGTTCATGATGCGGTCGAACTGCTCGTCGTCCCCCTCGGCCAGCGGCTGGGATTCGTCTTCCATGCCGGCGCCGTTGACGGCGACGTCGATGCGGCCGTAGTGGGCGACCGCCTTGTCGATCAGCGCTTCGACCTCGCTGGCAGCCGTTACATTTGTTTTAACGAACAGCGCCTTGCCGCCCGCTTCGACGATCAGCGCGGCGGTCATGTGGCCGCCATCGACCGAGTTGTCGGCGATGACGACGCAGGCGCCCGCGCGCCCGAATGCCAGCGCCATCGCGCGGCCGATGCCGCTGGCGGCGCCCGTTACCAGCACAACCTTGCCGGCATAAGAAATCCCGCTCGGCGGTTGTTTGGTGTTGCCCTTCATGATGCTTCCTTTACAATATCCTGACGCAATGTTTGCTGCCTACCAGAAACACTTCCAACAGGCAACATCATAGCGCCCTAGCGGATATTGACCAAGTATCTCAGCCATTTCTTCAAATCCTGAACGGCTGAGTGTTGCATTCATGCGCTTCTTACTTGGCGGGCTTGGCCTTGGACTGGTCCCCCGCCATCACCACCGACAGCTTGGCCGGATCGATGGCCTTGCGGAAGGCCGCGTTCAGCTGCGGCAGCGTGACCGCCATCAGGCGGTTTTCGAAGTCGGCCGACCACTCGTAGGTCTTGTCGCGGTACATGTACGAGGTCCAGCCGGCGGCCAGGGTGCCGTCGTCGGCGCGGTTCTGGGTGCGCTGCTGCATCAGACCGGACTTGGCGCCGGCCAGTTCCGCCGCCGTGAAGCCGTCCTTCAGCGCGCGCGCCAGCTCCTCACGCACGGCGACGTCGACCTTGGCCAGGTTCTGCGGCGCCGCGATGGCGCTGACCGCGAACATGCCGGCACGGTCGCGTTCGCCCGCCGCCAGCTGGGTGCCGCCGCCATACGACAGGCCCTCTTTCTGGCGGATGCGGTCCAGCAGGCGCGATTTCAGGCCGCCGTTGCCGCCGAAGATATAGTCGGCCAGCATCAACGCCGGATAGTCGGGATCGTCGACGTTCAGGTCGAGATTCATACGCGCGGCGTAGAACCCGTTTTCCTTGTCGGGCGTGTTCAACGTTTGATGTATGGGCGCAATCTCCGCGTGCTTGCGCAGCACGGGCGCCACGTGCATCGGCGCTTTCCAGGCGCCGAACAATTGGTCGACCAGCGGCACGATCTCCTTCGGGTCGAAATCGCCGACGATGGCCATCTCGGCCGGATTGGTGCCGTAGAAGTCATGGTGGAAGGCCTTGACCTGCTCCAGCGTCGCCGATTTCAAGTCGGCGATGTCTTCGTCCAGCGTGGTTTCGTGGCGGATGTCGCCCTTCGGATAGATGTCGAAATGCTCGTTCAGCGCACGCGACGCGACGTTCGGCGGTTCGGCGCGGCTGGCTTCCAGCGCCACCAGCGACTGCTGGCGCAGCTGCTCGAACTCGGCCGCCGGGAAGCTCGGTTCCTTCATCACGTGCGCCGCCAACTTCAGGGCCGCGGCCAGGTTCTCGCGCGTGGTCTGGAAGTGGGTGATGCCGCCGGCCACCTTCAGCTTTTCGAAGGCGTCGGCCAGCTGCACGCGGTCGTATTGCGTGGTGCCGCGTGTCAGCATGGCGGCAATCAGGCCCGGCACCGCGCCCTTGCCGAACAGGTTCTGCTCGTCGCCCAAGTGCTGGCGCAGATCGACGGTCACGGTCTGGCCGCGGTTCTTCTTCGGCAGCAGGGCCAGCTTGACGCCGCCCGCCGTGCTCAAGATGGTGCGCTTCATGATGTTGGCCTGGGACGGCTCGAAGTCCTCGGCGCTCAGGTTCGAGGCTTGCGGCTTGAAGTCCTTCAGCAGGCTTTCCACGCTGGGCGCCGGCGGGATCACGGCGCGCTGCGGCGCATCGTCCGGCAGGAAGGTGCCGGTGACGCGGTTGTCGCGCTTGAAGTAGCGGCCCGAGCTTTCCGCCACTTGTGCTGCAGTAATCTTCTCGACCTTGTCGCGACCGACGAAGAACAGGCGCCAGTCGCCCAGCGCGATGGTCTCGGACAGCGCCACGCCTACCTGCTGCGGATCGTTCAGGCTGCGCTCGATGCTGTTCAGGTAGGAACGCTTGGTGCGCTCCATTTCCTCGGCCGTCGGCGGATGCTGGGCGAAGCTTTCGACCGCTTCGGTCAGCGCCGCGCGGACCGGCTCGATAGCCTCGCCCTTCTTGACCACGGCGCCGAAGAACTGCAGGCCGGGCGCATAGCCGGTCTGGGCGAAGGCGAACACCTGGCTGGCCTTGCCGGTATCGACCAGCAGCTTGTGCAGGCGGCCGGTCGGCACGTCGCCGAGGATGCTGGAGGAGAAGCTCAGCACGTCGCTGTCGTCGTGCAGGCCGGATGGGATCTTGTAGCCGACTGCGACGATCTGGACGTCGCCCTGGCGCCGCACCGTGAAGCTGCGCTCGCCGTCCTGGGTCGGCTCGACGGTCCAGAATTCCGGCAGCGTGCGCTTGGGCTTCGGGATCGCGCCGAACAGCTTGCCGATCGAGCGCAGCGTCTGGTTGGGGTCGAACTTGCCGGCCACCAGCAGCACGGCGTTATCCGGCTGGTAATAGGTGTGGTAGAAGTCCTGCAGGTTCTTGATCCTGACGTTCTCGATGTCGCTCTTGTTGCCGATCGTGGAGCGGCCATAGGCGTGCCAGTCGTAGGCGACGCTCTGCATGCGCTTCATCAGCACCGAACCGGGCGAGTTCTCGCCGTTCTCGTATTCGTTGCGCACGACCGTCATCTCGGAATCGAGGTCCTTCTGGGCGATGAAGGAATGGGTCATGCGGTCGGCTTCCATCTCCAGCGCCCACTGCAGGTTTTCCGGCGAGGCCTGGAACACTTCGTAGTAATTGGTGCGGTCCAGCGAGGTAGTGCCGTTGAACTGCATGCCGCGGTTGGAGAATTGCCCGGTGATGTCGCGGTGCTTGGGCGAACCCTTGAACATCAGGTGTTCGAGCAGGTGCGCCATGCCGGTCTCGCCGTAGTTCTCGTGGCGCGAACCGACCAGGTAAGTGACGTTGACGGTTACCGTCGGGCGTGAGGAATCCGGGAACAGCAGCACTTTCAGGCCATTCGGCAGGCGGTATTCGGTGATGCCCTCGACCGATGGGCCCTGCACGATTCCCTTCGGCAGCGCGGCCGGCGTAGTCGTAGGCGCATCCGGCGCCCGCTGGGCCCAGGCCGGGCCGGCGCAGCCGAAGCCCAGGCCGGTGACGATCATGGTTGCGGCTGCGCCGCGCTGCAGGAAGCTCGTGCTCATGTCACCCCGTGTGTCGTTGTCAGGCCGCGCAGATATTGCGCAGCGGCACAGCATGGTAACAGAGCCGGGCTTAGGCCTGGCTTACTGGGGTTCAAGGTTCGGCGGCGGCCCTTGTCGGTTAGTTGCAATTTATTGGTCGCATGTGCGCCGTGTTCAGACGAACTCATCTTCCTTTTGTATCGTGCCGGCTGAACCGGCTTGCCTACTTGCCCTGGCTCGCCTGATCTGTGGGTAGCGCATTCAACTTACCCGAAAATAATTCATACCAAGTGCTACCTTTCGTCATCTCTACGACCCGAATGTCGTAATCGGACTTGTCCTCTTCAGGTACATCCACCCTGAAATATATCCGTCCGTCCGGCAGCTCTTTATAAGCAAGATCGACCTGGAATATATTCGGCACCGAACCACGGGAAAGCGTAACTTTCAGCGGGCTCGGCACATAGGATGGCGAACGTGCCGGGAGCGTCAGGTAGATTTCATGGACCCCGAACTTGTGCACGTCCATTTTCACCGACGCTGGTGGACCTTTAACCACCATCACCGGACTCATCGCGAAGCAATCAACCGGTACAGATATTGCGGCGATCAATGCCGCTGCGATGAAATGTTTCATAAGGATTTTTCCTCCGCCCGCTCACGCGTATACATGCCGACCGCTTTGCCGTAGATCTCGGTGTCCGCTTCATAAGCCATGCCAAGGCGCCTGGCCACGCGCAGCGATGATTCATTGGCCGAAGTGATGAGCGCCCGGACCTTCGGTTCGCGCCGGATCTCGAGCGCATGGTGCAAGGCGGCCGCCGCTGCTTCGTTCGCGAATCCCTGCCCCCAAAAGGCACGGTAGGTATTCCAGCCAAGCTCCATCACAGTGGATCCCTCGCGAAAGAAGGCGCCAACGCTTCCGACGAGTCGGCCGGTCGCCTTGTCTTCGACAGCCCACCATCCGGCGCCATGTATGAGCCAGAGTCCTGCTTGCGAACAGAAGATGCGCCATGCGGCATTGCGGTCGGCCTGGGCCAGGTGGGCCGCGCTGACAGGGTCGGCTAAATGCGCTGCGAATGCGTCGAAGTCCTCGCGTCGATATTCACGAAGCGTGAGTCGTTCCGTGTGGAGGTAGGGAACGGAAGTGATGTATTCGCTGGTCATGCGCTGGATTCCATGGTGGTTGTAGTATTCGCATCCGATCAAAGCAGACGCTTCTAATTACTTGGTGCACGAGCTGCTTGTTATTTGAATAAGTCCTTCTTGTTCCACAGAGCAATCGCGACGATGCTGCCCCAAAGAACACAGGTCGCGCCGTAGATCTGCGAGGACGTGGTCGACTGGAGAATCGGGAAAGCGTCTGGATTCAAATTCACGAAAAGGCCAATGCGCATGAAGACGCTTCCGATGACGAATAAATATATGCCTAGCCGGATGCGAAACATGAGAACAATGGCGCCGACAAACATGACGATACAATTCACCACAGCAAAAATAGTCGAAGGAATAGATCCCCACGGGTTAAAAAACATATTATCTAGCAGTTGCGCATATTGCTTAGCCTCTTCGGGAATAATTGTGTAGTGAAACGAGACAAAGCTGGATACGAAGCCTATCAAATATAAAACCACCAGCACCCTGAATACGTTAATCCGCTTCATTTTTTTCCATCGAGGTATGATTCACTGCTTCCGATCGGACGCGCCTTCAACCGGACAGCAGAGTGCCGGATCGGAAAGGTCACTGACTTGTCGCGGCCGCCGGCTACAGACGCTAGCCGGACGTTTTTTTCTGATACCAGTCTGGTTCAGGAAGTGCGGGTACGTCTGTACCGAACATCCTTATATATGCAGACCAGATTGCATGCGTTCGCGAACGCGTTGCTTCGATTCGGCACTCCAGTTCAGCTCTATATCGATATCTCCCACCCTCTTCATAGGCATACACATCGCCACACTGGGCATCACGATATTTGCGCCAAGCTTCTTGTGAAGCCGCAATTTGAGGCTTGCCGCTGCTCTCCTTATCTATCCTTCCCTGTGCAGTCGTCAGGTAATCACTGAGGATTTTGTCTTCTTTCCGGAGCTCTTGATTCAAGCACTCTGCCTCTGCAAGCGTATTTTGTGATTGCAAGCATAGGAGCTGGGGTTTTTCAGCGCTAGCAGCGAGCATCACACCAAAAAATAGACAACTGGCTGTTAAAAATCTATGCATTCCACCTCCAAAACGACGCGTTGAAATGAATTGTTGCTGTAAAGCTGAATAACCGGGCTTGGACGATTGCAAACGGTCGGGACAGCATAGCATCTTGCCAGGTCGAAAAATCTCGCAGAGTGTCACGAAGGTCGGCAACCGATAGTGGACGATCAGCACGGCTCAGTGTACCGAGCTGTTGCTGTTAGAGCAATTAGAGGTTTTGTCTGGCGCGCTTCAAGAAACTGAAAGCGCAAATAAACAGCCCAGGCATTCCACCTGGGCTTTATTTGGACACCAAAAGCGAATTGCAGCGGCTTTGAAACTACTGCCGCGCCCGCCTTTCATGCTGCTGCTGATAGGGACTAATACGCGACAGCTCTTCCATTTCCTCGGCGAGGAAAGTCAGCAGGTCATCGGCGCTGACGATGCCGGCCAGTGAGCCGCTGTCGGACAGGACCGGCACGCGCCGGATGCCGCGCAGCCGCATGCGCTCGATGGTGGCGTAGACGTCATCGCTCTCCCCTGCCGTGAGCAGGTCGTCGGTCATGATGTCGCCGACCTGCAGGCCGAGCGGGTCGAGGCCGAGGGCGATGACGGAAACGACGATGTCGCGGTCGGTGACGATACCGACGGGGATGCGCTCGCCGTCCGGCTCTTCGACCACGACGAGGTCGCCGACATGGTGCTTGCGCATGAGGAAAGCCGCGCCCTGCACGGTTTCATCGCGCGAGCAGCAGACGGTTTCAAGGGTGCTGAGTTTGCCGACTTCCATGGCCGCCTCCATCGTCAGAGATCACGCTAACTCTGAAAGATAGGACAGCTTTGAGAAAAGTCAAAGCTGCGATGGAGGTTCAGACGGCGGGTTTGGTCTCGCCGGGAGGCGGTACGTAACAGGCCTCGACCATTTGCAGATCGTTGTCCTTGGCGAAGTTCACCACGAAATGGTAAGCCAGGGGTTCGACGCTTTTGAGGGCATTGTTCACGACCACTGCCTTGACGCCGTTGACGACGGTCGGGTGGACGTAGGGGGAAAACTGAAGGTGGGCATTGCGGCCGCCGCTGCCGGGCGGGCGGAAGCACGACATGACCCCGCACAGACGCTCGGCCCAGTCACTCGGACGGAACTGCCTGCCCTTACTTGTAACGCCGAGAATGATGAACTCGTCGGCGCGTTCTTTCCCGGTTTGCGGTAAATCGGCCATAGTGCTGCTTACAGAAACATGAGGCGTGGATGAGAACAACCCCGGTATTATATCTTATAGAAGACCTGCGGACGAGCGAGCGCTCGACAAATCGCCTATGGCCGCGTTGCACGGTCTCGCCGTACTAGCGTACTGCCTTCGACCGTGCGCCTTGCCCTAGGCGATTTTCGAACGCTCGCAAACCGCCCTTCTCCGGCGGAATTCAACCAAGCAATACCGCGCCGGAAAGCAGGAGCAGGAGCAGCATCCATAATAACAGCGCGCGCCAGACCAGGCCGACGGTGCTCTGGAGTGCGCGCACGTTCGGTTCCTCGCCCGGCAGCACGTCGGCTTCGCTGTCCGAGAGGTCGACGGTGGCGGCGTCAGGAGTCAGGATGCGCGGTGCGGTCTCGAGCGGCGAGCCGAGGCGTACGCCCATGGCGCCGCCGCCGGCCGCCAGAATGATGCCCCTGGCTTCGTCGGTCCAGCGGTTGGCGAAATTGCGCCAGGCGTAGATGGCGTCTTCGAAATTGCCGACCACGGCAAAGGCGATCGCGGTCAGGCGCACCGGAATCCAGTCGATCCAGTAGAAGGCGCGTGCGGCGAACTGGCCGAAGGCTTCGTTGCGCATGTGGTCGGGTTCGTTCCAGGCGCGCGCCAGGTATTCCGAGACGCGGTACAGGATGGCGCCGGCCGGGCCCAGCGGCATCAGGAACCAGAAGAACACGCCGAACACGTTGCGGTGCGTGGTGATCAGCGATTTTTCGACGGCCAGGCGTGCGATCTCGGTGCTGTCCATGCCCACCGTGTCGATTTTGGTCCACTCGGCCAGCAGGGTGCGCGCGGTGGCTTCGTCGCCGGCATGCAAGGCGAACTGGATCGAGGTGAAGTAATGGCTGTAGTGGCGGAAGCCCAGGGTCAGGTAGACGATCAGGATGTTCCAGGCGAAGGCTGCGAACACCCAGCCGTAGTACATCAGCACCCAGTAGAGGACGGCGGTCGGCAGCATCAGGCTGCCCATCATCAGGAACCAGCCCAGCCGGCCGTGGCTTACCTGGCCCGCATTGAACCACGCTTCGATGCGCATGGCGTAGCGCTTGATTTCGGCGTAGATCTGGTTATCCGCGCGCAGCGGCTTCAGCTGCTCGATGAGCAGTGCGCACAGGATTGAGAAAAATGTCATGTTTTGCGAGGCCTCACGTTGTTGCTTTACTTCATTTGCCCGCTACGATAGCGCAGCGGGCCGTTTCAAGCAACGTCAGGCTCTCAGCAGGTGGAACAGGTTGCGCAGCATGCCGGCAGTGGCGCCCCAGATGAAGAAGCGCTGGTAGGGCATGGCGTAGAAGCTGCGCCGCCCTCCCCCTTCCGGCAGGTCGAAGGACATGCGCTGGTGGTTGGCGCCGTCCATCAGGAAAGCCAGCGGGACTTCGAAGATCTCGGCGACTTCGTTCGACTCGGCGATGAGTTCGAAGGGCGGCGTCACTAGGCCGACCACCGGCGTCACCAGGAAGCTCGATGCGGTGATGTGGTCGGGCAGCACGCCGACGATTTCGACGTGGCGGCGGTGCAATCCGATCTCTTCCTCGGTTTCGCGCAGCGCAGTCTCGATGGCCGAGGAGTCGAGCTCTTCGGCGCCGCCGCCGGGGAAGCTGATCTGGCCGGCATGGGTGTTCAGGTGGGCGGTGCGCTGGGTCAGCAGGACCGTCAGGCCTTCCGGGCGTTCGACGATGGGAATCAGCACGGCGGCGCGGCGCAGGTTCGGAAAGCGCTCCTGCAAATCGCGCGGCAGCTCGGGTTCCCAGGCGGCCGGGCGCGCCAGGCGGGCGCGCAGCCAGTCCGCACGCAGGCGTTCCGGCGGCAGCGCGGCTTCGCCGGCGATCGCATCGATGGGAAGGCGCTGGGGATCGAGATGCAGTTTTGCCAAAAGGGGCTCCGAAAAAGAAAAAGGCATCCGTTCGGATGCCTTTTCCATGCTACTGACGCAATTACTGAGCGGCAGCGGCGGTCTTGCGGGTCGGCAGTTTCTCTTTGATACGTGCCGATTTGCCCGAACGCTCACGCAGGTAGTACAGCTTCGCACGGCGCACATCACCACGACGCTTCACTTCGATCGAAGCGATCAGCGGCGAGTACAGCTGGAAGGTACGCTCGACGCCTTCGCCCGACGAGATCTTACGAACGATGAAGTTCGAGTTCAGGCCGCGGTTACGACGCGAGATGACCACGCCTTCGTATGCCTGGGCGCGCTTGCGGTTGCCTTCGACGACGTTGACGCTGACGACAACGGTGTCGCCCGGTGCGAAATCAGGGATGTTGCGGCCGAGGCGCGCAATTTCTTCTTGCTCGAGTTGCTGGATCAGATCCATTGTATGACTCCTGTAACCATCTTGCTGGCGCTGTACTAGGTTGCCCAGTAGAGGATGGGATTGAAACATGCGGGTTGTTACGCCCGCCTTTACACCAACATGGTGCAAATACTATTCGGCAGTAGAGCGCCTACCAAAACCTTCATGGCGGCGTTGCATCGTCTCGCCGTACTAACGTACTGTCTTCGACGATGCGCCTTGCCCTGAAGCTTTTGCTAGACGCTCTTGGCCAACTCTGCCAGGAACTTTTCATCGGCCTTGCTCAACTGACCGGCGCTGCGCGCCTTGTCCAGCAGATCGGGCCGTTTCTTCGCGGTCGCTTCCAGCATGCGCTGGCGGCGCCACTTCATGATCTCTGCGTGGTTGCCGCCCATCAGTACCGGCGGTACGGCCACGCCTTCGTAGACGTCCGGACGCGTATAGTGCGGCGAATCCAGCAGGCCGTTGACGAAGCTGTCTTCGACCGCCGAGGCATCGTCGCCCAGCACGCCCGGGATATGCCGCACCACGGCATCCATCAGCGCCATCGCCGGCAGCTCGCCGCCGGACAGCACGAAGTCGCCGAGGGAAATTTCCTCGTCGATGCAGCGGTCCAGCAGGCGCTGGTCGACCGCTTCGTAGCGGCCGCACAGCAGGACCAGACCGGGCTCGTCCTTCAGCGCCATCACGCGCTCGTGCGTCAACTGCTTGCCCTGCGGCGACATGAACACCACGCGCGGGGCCGGCAGACCGAGTTCCACCTGGCGCTGCTTTGCTGCATTGATGGTCGCTTCGAGCGGCCTGGCCAGCATCACCATCCCGGGGCCGCCGCCATACGGGCGATCGTCCACGGTGCGGTGGCGGTCCTGCGTGAAATCGCGTGGATTCCAGAGCGACAGGTTCCACAGGCCCTGCTCGTGCGCGCGCCGGGTCACACCCGACTGCGTCAGCGCAGCGAACATCTCGGGGAACAGGCTCACGACGTCAAACTGCATCGTGTTAAAAATCCAGACCCCAGTCCAGGGTAATCAGTTTTGCCTTCAGGTCGACGGTCTTGACGAACTGGTCCACGAAAGGCACCAGGCGTTCTTCGCGTTTCGCATCGGGTGCGTCAGCTTCGGAAACGGGCACGATGCGCAGAATCGACTGCGGACCGTTGCTCATCATGTCGGCGACCTTGCCGAGGGCTTCGCCCTGCAGGTTCACGGCATCCAGTCCGATCAGGTCGGACCAGTAGTATTCATCTTCCGGCAGCGCCGGAAATTCCGCCCGCGACACCTGCACCGTCGCGCCCTTGAGCGCTTCAGCCTCGCTGCGGTCGGCGACATCGACCAGAGTGGCAGTAACATCGCCGCTGTGGTACTTCGCGCTGCGCACCTGGACGGGACGCAGCGCCGGCTTGTCGAGCCACCAGGTTTTCACGTTCAGCAGCGCATCGGCGTCCGTCGAGTACGGCGAGACGCGGATACCGCCCCGGATCCCGTAGGCGCCGGTGATATGCCCGACCTGAACCAGGTCGTCAGGGATTGCTGTTGAATCGGTCAAACCAGTAAACCTTGATACGTAAGTAGCTTAGGCAGCGACTTTCTGACCAGCGACCAGACGAGCAACGGTCGGCGACAGTTGTGCGCCAACGCCTTGCCAGTAAGCCAGACGGTCAGCGGTGATGTTCAGGCCAACTTCCTTGCCCGATGCCATCGGGTTGTAGAAGCCGATACGCTCGATGAAACGGCCATCGCGACGGTTGCGCGAGTCGGTTGCAACGATGTTGTAGAACGGGCGCTTCTTGGCACCACCACGAGCTAAACGAATAACGACCATAATATTTCCAAAAAATTGTGCTGGACGGAGAAAGCCGACGATTATAGCGCGCCGCGCCGTGCCTCAGCAAGCATTTGTCAAAAAACCAAAAACCCGGCGCGCAGACCGGCCGAATCCAGCATTATCGCTCATTTTTCCCAACAACGCTACCTCAAGAGGTCTTTCCCGGCCGGGGAATGCCGTCGAAAACCACGAAAAATTGCTGCTTCGCCAGCCGTTTTGGACGATACTGCGATTTTCCTTTTAACAACAGCGCGCCGGCCCAGCCTCGATGTCGACACACAAGAACAAAACCCTCGCCACTGCCCTCGCCTTCCTCCTCGGCGGCATCGGCGTCCATCGTTTCTACCTGCGCAGCAGCGTCGACCGGCTCGGCCTGCTGCACGTCTGCAGCCTGCCGGTGGCGGGCATGATCTACGGCATCGGGCACGCGCCGAATCCCTTCTGGACCCTGCTGCCCATCTTCATCTCCTGCATCGTCGGCTTCATCGAAGCGCTCGTCATCGGCCTCACGCCGGACGAGAAATGGGATGCGAAGTTCAATGCCGCGTCCGGCCGCCAGTCGCACTCGCACTGGGTGCTGGCGGTGCTGCTGGTGCTGACGATGCTGGTCGGCGCAACGGCGACCATTGCGGTGCTGTCGCGCCTGTTCGACCTGTTATGGACCGGCGGCGCCTACGGTTAAAGTCCTGGTGTCCACTTGTACTTCGGCAGCACGGTCGGCGGGTTCGCTCCGGTCAGGATCACGATCTCGCGGTAGGCCGTGAGTTCGAGCGCCATCGGGTCGCCGGTGTAGCGCGTCAGCTTGCCGTTTTCGACCAGGTAATAGCGGAAAGGCCCGGTGAGTCCGGCGACGTTGGTGCTGGTGAAAGGCTGGCGCCATAGCGAGAAATACTGGCTCAGCTTGAACCGTTTCGGCACGTCGGTCTCGATGTGGACGACGCCCGATGCATCGTGGGTGTGCAGCTCGTAGGTGCAGCCGCTGCGGCCGATCATGTCCGGCATCGCCAGGCGCTGGCCGTTGCGGTAGATCGAGAGCAGCGTGTGGATGTGGTAGTTCTCGTTGCTGGCGCAGCCGACGCCGTCGACGGGCTGGCCGGTGCCGGTCCAGGCCGGCCAGTTCTGTGCGCTGGCAGCAATCGCGGCGTTGAGGTCGGTCAGCGTGTCGGACAGGGTGACCGTGATGTCCGTGGGCGGCGTCGGATCGGTCGGCGGCGGATTCGTCGGTGGTGGATTCGTCGGCGGTGGATTGGTCGGCGGCGGGTTGCCCGTCGGCGGCTGGACCGGTGGCGTCGGGTCGGTGGTCGGCGTGGACGGCGAATCGCTGCCGCCACCGCAGGCACCCAGGACGGACAGCGCCGCCAGGGTGATCGTCATCTGCAAAATCCTTCGGGGCTGCATGGAAAACATGGGGCGCTCCTCCTCGGTTGAATGCGGATGAGCTGATTCTATGCGGCCTGGGTCAAGCAAAAGTTTAAGGAAACTCAAGTGTTACGGAATGCGTGCACAGCGGTCTGCATGGCGCAAAAATTTGCCGATCGGCGCGGAATGAAAAAACGGACGCCGGGATGGGCCGGCGTCCGCCTTGCGGCCGGCGTGGCCGCCGATGCAGGATCAGTCCTCGTCCTTGTCGCGGCCCTTGTCGCGGCCCTTGTCGTGACCTTTGTCGTCGTCCTTGTCGTAGTCCTTGTCGTGATCCTTGCCGATCTTCTTGCTGGCGTCGACGATGTCATCCAGCAGGTGATCCAGCTTGCGCACCGACACGCCCAGGCGCTCCAGCGACTCCTTCAGGAAGTCCTTGTACTCGTCGCGCTCCTTCTTGTACTTCCAGGCCGCATGCTTCCACTCGTCGCGCTCCTTCTTGTACTCGTCGCGTTCCTTCTTGTACCCGTCACGCTCCTTTTTGACCTTCCAGCACTTGTCGTGCTCGTGGCACTTGTCGCCATCGTGGTCGTGGTCGTGGTCATGGCCGTGGTCGTGGTCATGACCACGGTCGTCTTCATATGCCTCGATACCCATGATGCTTCTCCTCATCGAGCCGGCTCAGATTGGTTGGGGGGCCGTGCGGCTCATGCGCGGCTTATGACCAAGTTAGTTCCGTCTGGATGAGCCCGCTTTGCGCTGGACCAGATTTTTATGCACATGGCATATGGGAAAGTATTCGAGCAGGTAATAAAAAAGCGGCCCGCAGGCCAATGCCAGTCAGTTAAGCTGACTGGCATTTTTCATTGGAAACTTGGATCTGGGCTGTTTGACTGCTCTTGGAAAAGATCGCGCTCGACGTTCCGGCAAAAGATAGGCGCGCGCCTGCTCGCGTAAG
>Ga0209023_10000391_pt1 | contig 68657 bp, 55 predicted proteins | sample LakOneMetagenome_FD_187468 | JGI IMG/M metagenome (GOLD analysis project Ga0209023, IMG submission 187468) | Freshwater and sediment microbial communities from Lake Erie, Canada (SPAdes) (version 2) | ecosystem: Environmental > Aquatic > Freshwater > Lentic | place: Lake Erie, Canada...
CACGACGCAGGCTCCGACCACGACGCAGGCTCCGACCACGACGCAGGCTCCGACCACGACGCAGGCTCCGACCACGACGCAGGCTCCGACCACGACGACGGTCACCCCCGGCAGCCCTGATCGGGCCACGGTCACCGTCACGGGTCGCACTGCTTACTCGAACTCGGGCACGTCAACCAGTGGTGGCGTCAAGGTGATCCGCGACGATTTCGGCATCGTGTCGGCACACGGGTCGCTGCGACTGCCGTCCACCGCCTCCGGGTCCGCAACCATCGCCGTCGACGCGCAGCGGTTCTGGATCCTGCCGCTCTGGACCGGCCAGGTCAGCGTCGAGGACGCCAGCGCTGCAGTGTCGGTGACGGCTCCGATCTTCGGTCAGATTTCCGGTGCCCCCGGCGTCAACGCTGTGTCGGGGACGTCGAGCTGGTTCAAGGCCGGGGCGCTTCCCGACCTGTTCCAGCCGTTCACCGTGAGCTGGACCGTCGACGACGTCTCCTGATCCGGGAACGTCACCACGCTCGACTTCCGTTGTTCCCGATTTCTGGACCCAGGTGCCCTGGAATCGGGAACAGGACGAGCGGAGCGCTTGGCGTCGGCGATCAGGAGTACAGGTACTCCGACATCGCCAGGCTGCGCAGCCGTGACATGTCGAAGGTGGCCTGCACGCTGTCGAGCATGACCTTCAGGTTCCCGAGGTCACCCATGTGGAACGCTTCGATGTCGGAGACGATCCCTTCCGACGGCCACGACTCCACCACGATCCCGTCGAGCGGCGGGGCCCCCGGCGTCACGGCGTGCACCACGCTGTTTCGTACGTAGCGAAGACGTGGTTGTACACGCTCCGACATCGGCGATTGGTGCCGATACCAGAGCTCTCGGAAGGTGCGCTCGTCGAGCAGCGGATTGCGGTGCACCAGCGCGACGGTGACCAAGCCGGGGGACCGTTCGCCATCGGGCCAGTCGCGGGGTTCACCGCGTCGTTGCCCGAACTCGCTCCACAGCGACTCGGTCACGAGGTACGCGTCGTTGCGGATGCCAACCGACCGTGCCGCAGCGATTCCGTCGTCGGTGAGGTCGTGCGCTGGCACCCAATACGCGATCGCAGCGCGGACGGGCAGTTCACCGCTGGGGCATGGCATCGGCCCGGCGATGTCGACTCGGTCATCGGCGAGGTGCACGGACACACCGCAGGCGCCAGCGTCGCGCAGGGCAGGAACGACGCGGCCCAGGACTTCGCCTCGCAGGTCCGATCCCGGGCGGTCGTCTCGTTCGCGGACGAGGTGGACGATCTTCTCCATGTGCGGTTTCCCCTGCCGTCGCTCTGATCCAGAGCGCAACGCTGCAGGAATGCAGCGCTGCGTCGACCGGTGAGCTCAGGTCGTGTAGTCGGCGTTGATCCGGACGTAGCCGTCGGTCAGGTCACATCCGTAGACGGTCCAGGTGCCCTGGCCGGGTTTGCCGTCCTCGGAGCGGACACCGAGGTCGACCCCGATGAGCACCTCGTCGGCGGCGAGGTACGCCTCGAGCGCGGCGAGGCCGTCGGGTCCGGGGTCGGTCGGATACACCTCTCGGTCGCCGAAGCGGATCCGCACCCGCTCCTGGTCGATGTCGGTGTCGTCGGAGCACTTGCCGATCGCCATGGCGACCCGCCCCCAGTTCGGATCCGCTCCGTGCACTGCGGTCTTGACGAGCGGTGAGTTCACGATGGTCTTGGCCACCCGCTTGGCCTGGCCGTCGTCGCGGGCGCCGTCGACCTGCACGACGATGAGGGTCTGTGCGCCCTCGCCGTCCGCCGCGAGCTGACGGGTCAGATCCAGGCACACCGCCTGGAGCGCCGCTTCGAAGTTAGTCGGGTCGACGGCGCCGGCGGCTCCGCTGGCGAGGACCGCGGCGGTGTCGGAGGTGGAGGTGTCGGTGTCGACGCTCAGGCTGTTGAACGTGCGCTCCACGACCCGACGGAACGCATCGTCGAGCAACGCCGGGTTGACCTCGGCGTCGGTGAGGACGAACGCGAGCATGGTGGCCATGTCGGGCTCGATCATGCCGACGCCCTTGGCGATGCCGACGACGCTCGCTAGTCCGCCGTCGACGGTGCGCACCGACGCGCTCGCGACCTTGGGATGGGTGTCGGTGGTCATGATCCCGGTGGCCGCGGCCAACGCGTCGGTGCCGTCGAACGGACCGTGCAACGACGACAGATGCGCCCGGATCCGGTCCATCGGATAGGTGCGCCCGATCACGCCGGTCGACGCAACGAGGACGTCGTCGGGATTGCAGCCGATCGCGACACCAACCCCTGCAGCGAGCTCTTCGGCGTCAGCGAGTCCCTGGGCTCCGGTGGCAACGTTCGCGTTCTTGGATACGACGACGATCGCCCGCAGCGTGCCGTCGGCGACGTGGCGTCGCGACACCTCGACGCTCGGTCCCGCGAACCTTGAGCGGGTGAACACCGCGGACGCCGTGCAGATGCGGTCTGCTGCCAGCACCACGAAGTCGTCGGTGTCGTCTTTGATCCCCACGTTCGCAACGTGAGCGCTGAAGCCCCGGGGGAGGACTGCGTTCGTCATGACCGTGATCCTTGCAGAGCCGCCCGCCCGACACGGCCCCGGTTGCCTGCGTCGTCGAGGTCGTAGAGTGCGCCGTTCAGGGCTGTACGCCGTCCGAATCCATGTCGGGCGGCATGGATCCGGGGGACCGCCACATGAACGCACCTGCCACTCCGCTCACATCGCTCGACCGGCGGCGGATCCTCGTCACCGGTGCCGCTCAGGGGATGGGGGAGGCGATCGCTGCGCGCATCGTCGACCTCGGTGGACAGGTCGTGATCGCCGACGTGCTCGTCGATGCCGGCAACGCCGTTGCCGAACGGCTCGGCGACGCGGCGACCTTCGCTGAGCTCGACGTGACCTCTGCTGACGGTTGGACGTCGGCGGTCGCCGCGGCGGACGATGCGTTCGGGGGACTCGACGGCTTGGTCAACAACGCTGCGATCCTGCACATCGGGCTGCTCGAGGACATGGAACCCGACCGCATCAGCCGGTTGATCGAGGTGAACCTCGTCGGGCCGACGTTGGGCATCCGCTCGGTGGCGCCGGTGCTCAGGGGCGGCGGCGGCGGATCGATCGTGAACATCTCGTCGATCGGTGGCCTGGAGGGCATGAACTCGACGGTCGCGTACTGCGCGTCCAAGTGGGGTGTGCGCGGGCTGACGAAGGCAGCAGCGATCGAGTATGGCCGGGATCGCATCCGGGTGAACGCGGTGTGTCCAGGCATGGGCAACCCCGAGATGTTTACGCCCTTCCTGGGCGACTTCGACCTCGACGTGTACTTGGACAAGGCCCCACAGGTGCCGTACCAGGAACGTGGCCTGCCGCGGAACGTCGACATGCACGACGTCACCGAGATGGTGGTGTGGCTGCTGTCCGATGCCGCCCGCGGGTGCAGCGGTGGGGACTACCCGGTCGATGCCGGGTGGACCGCCGGGACCTACGCCCAGGGGCTGCCAGGGTTCTGACGGTTGCTCGGGGTCCAGAGCGTCCATAGGGGTAGCTTCCGTCACATGGAACGCCACGCAACCGCCCTGCAGGTCGCCGCCGCCGTTCGCTCCGGCGAGGTCAGCCCGACCGAGGTGCTCGAGCACTACCTCTCGCGGGTCGATCTGCTCGACGGCGAGCTCAACGCGTTTGCGCTGCGTGACGACGAAAGGGCCAGAGCCGACGCCCGGGCAGCCGATGACGCCGTCGTCGCCGCACGTCGGAACGGCGCGGAGCTGGCCCCGTTCGCCGGCGTCCCGATCCCGGTCAAGGACCTCTACGATGTCGCCGGCTGGGTGACCGGTCACGGCTCGGTCGCCGTGTCCGACGAGCCAGCGGTGCTCGATGAGCTGCCGGTCGAACGGCTTCGTTGGGCGGGGTTCGTGCTCATGGGCAAGACGACCACGCCCGAGTTCGGCTCCGTGTCGGCCACCGAATGCGAGCGCACCGGCATCACCAGGAACCCGTGGAACGCCGATCGGACGCCGGGCGGCAGCTCGGGCGGTGCCGCGGCGGCAGTTGCTGCGGACATGGCGCCGATCGGTCACGCGTCCGACGGCGGCGGTTCCATCCGGATCCCTGCGTCGTGCACCGGCCTGGTGGGGCTCAAGGCGTCACGTGGTCGCATCAGCACGCGCATCTACGGCGTCGTCGGCGCGTCGACCAACGGGGCGGTCACCAAGGACGTCGCCGACTCCGCCGCGATCCTGGACGTGTTGAGCCAGGTGGACCACGGGTCGTGGGTGGTGGCGCCGCCGCCCGCTCGTCCCTTCGCTCACGAGGTCGGAGCGGATCCGGGTCGGCTCCGGGTGCGGCTGAGCGTGGAGAACGCGCTCGGTCTGCCGGTCGACCCCGAATGCGATGCGGCGGCTCGTTCGGTCGCGAACCGGCTGTCGGATCTGGGACACGACGTGGTCGAGGCGGCACCGGTCTGGCCCGATGCCGGAGTGTTCCTGGAGAAGTTCATCACCATCTGGAACTGCTTGGCGATCCTGGCGCCGGTCGTCGACGAGTCCCGTATGGAGCCCCACAACCGCGCTGCGTTCGACGCAGCTCGGGCGACCGACGCGTTCGTGTACCTCGGTGCCGACGCAGAACTGCAGCGGGAATCACGGGCGCTCGTGTCGCAGTTCCGTGCCGACCCGTACCGTGCCGGAGCGGCTGACGACGCAGGCTTCGATCTGCTCATCAGTCCGACGATGTCGGTCCAGCCCATCCTCGCCGGCACGATCATGGACGGCGTCGACCAGATGGCGACGGCACCGATCATGAACGCAGTGCCGATGGCGTGCTACACGTCGATCTTCAACGCGACCGGCCAACCGGCGATCTCGATCCCAGCGCACGTGTCGGGTGACGGCCTGCCGGTCGGTGTGCAGATCGTGGGAGCGCCGTGGCGTGAGGACGTGCTGATCAGGGTCGCGTCACAACTCGAGCGAGCCCAGCCGTGGGCTGCGCTGCCCGTCCTGTGAGTCGACCCGACGCATCGGGGCACTCGGCGCTTCGTGCGGCGGGCCCCGCTGCTGCGGGCCGGATTGCTGGCAGCGGTGGCGCGGCCGCGTGAGCGTGATCGCTTCGATCGAGGTGCTGCCCACACGGCTGCGTCTGCGTGAGCCGTTCGCCGTGGCCTACGGCACCCACGACACCGCCGACACGGTGCTGGTGCGCTTGCGCACCGACGACGGCATCGAGGCATGGGGAGAGGCGACGCCCGATGTGCACGTCACGGGCGAGACGTACCAGGCGTCGATCGACGCGCTGGCAGAAGTGCTCGGTCCCGCCGTCATCGGCATGCGGCTCGACGGCGGCCTGGATGCGATCGGCATCGACGCGATCGTGGAGCGCTGCGACGAGCTCGCTTGGTCGGCTCCCGCTGCTCGAGCGGCGATCGACATCGCAGCCCACGACGCAGCAGCGCAGCGGGCCGGCTTGCCGTTGTGGCGGTTCCTGGAGCAACGGATCGTCTCCGCCGGCGGGATCGCGGCGGACAAGGACCACCTGCTGATCTCCCGAGTGGTGTCCATGCTCGACCCCGACGCGATGGCAGACGCGGCGGTGCGCCACGTGCACGCCGGGTTCTCGACCGTGAAGCTCAAGGTCGGCGAACCGGTGGACTGGACGATCGACGTCGAACGGGTTGCAGCGGTGCGCCGCGCGGTCGGTCCGGGCATCGGCATCAAGGTGGACGCCAACCAGGGTTGGCGCACCGCAGACGTCGCGGTCGCCGCCATCTCCGGTGCGGACGGTGCGCCGGGAATCGCAGTGAGCGGACCGCTCTGGGTTGAGCAACCGGTCGTCCGTCAGGACCTCGACGCGCTGGCCGAGGTTCGCCGACGGGTGCCAGGGACCGCGATCATGGCCGATGAGGCGGTGTGCGCCGAGGCGGACGTGGAGCGGGTGGTGGCGCTCGGCGCTGCGGACCTCGTGAACCTCAAGCTCATGAAGACCGGAGGCCTGCACCACGCGATTCGGGCCGACAGGATCGCCGCAGCAGCCGGGATGCGGACCCAGGTCGGCACGATGGTGGAGAGCTCGGTGGCCTCCGCCGCCGGACTGGCGTTCGCGATGGCATCCGCGAACGTCGCCACCGTGGAGATGGGCGGTCCGCTGATGATCGCTGATGATCCCGGTGACCTGGCTGGCTGCTACCACGGCGAACGTGTCGTCCTGACCGACCACGCGGGGCTGGGCATCACGATGCGGCTGTAGTCGGCTCCGACCACGAGTCGGGATCGCTGACGGCCGGGTTGGGGCCGACTGCGTAGATCGCTGGTCGGCTGACCCGCAGGGTGCAGTTCAGCCGTCGAACGCGGGTGGTACCAGCCCTACGGACCGGAGCGCTGCCACGGTCTGGCGCAGTGGCAGACCGATCACCGTCGTCGGGTCGCCGTCGACGGACTCGACCAGAGCGGCGCCCTGTCCCTGGAGCGCATAGGCGCCGGCCTTGTCCATCGGCTCGCCGCCGGCGACGTAGCCGGCGAGCACCTCGGGGTCCGCCGGCGCCAAGCGGACGAGCGCGGAGGCGACTACGTCGAGCTGTCGGCCGTCGGGGCCGATCACTCGGACCGCGCTCAACACCGAGTGAGTGGCTCCCGACAGCGAGCGCAACATGCGAAGGGCGTCGACGGCGTCGGTCGGCTTGCCCAGGATCTGGCCGTCGGGCGCAACCACACAGGTGTCGGCCGCAACCACGACGACTCCCGGCTCCCAGACCGCGACGGCCTTCGCGGCGGTCACCCGGGCGGCGTAGTCGGGGGCGGCCTCGCCGTGGATGACCGACTCGTCGACATCCGCGGGTCGGATCGTGAAGGTGTAGCCGACGCGTTCGAGCAGTTCGGCTCGGCGAGGCGACGCGGACGCCAGGATCAACGGTGGGGCGTTCATCCGCCCGACACCAGCGCCTCGGCGGCGGCTGACAGTCGGACGTCCTCGTCGGGATCGTCGAGCCACCCCTCAGGCAGAGCGACCTTGGCCAGCGCCCGGTGGTGGCTGCGGGCGATCGATGCCGGATCCGCGACCGGCGTGGTGTCGCCCAGCGGTGAGAGCCGATCGAGCAGCTCGTCGAGCTCGTCGAGCGTGCTGACCTGCCCGGCAGCGCCGCGGACCTCACCGCCGACCGGGTACCCCTTGAGGTACCAGGCGAGATGCTTGCGGAACGGAGCCAGCCGGATCTGACCGACGAGGGGGCCGTCGACGTGCAGGCCGTCGCCGGTGAGCTCGCCCCACTCGGTGATCAGCTCGATGTGACGTCGGATCGTGGCGAGCACCTCGGTGAGCGACGGCTCGGGACGGACCTCGCGACCAGCGAGCGCGTCGTCGAGCTGGCCGAACAACCACGGCCGACCGAGGCACCCGCGGCCGATGACGACGCCGTCGCAACCGGTCTGGCTGAGCATGCGCAGCGCGTCATCCGCGGTGAACACGTCACCGTTGCCGAGCACGGGCACGCCCGGCGAGGTGGCGACCAGCTCCGAGATGGCGTCCCATCGGGCCGACGGGGCGTAGTGCTGCAACGCGGTGCGGGCGTGCAGCGCCACCCACGCAGCGCCTTCGTCGACGGCGATACGTGCCGTGTCGAGGTACGTGATGTGCGTGTCGTCGATCCCCATCCGGAACTTGACCGTGACCGGGACCTGCCCACCGGATTCGGCGTTCGCGGCGCCGACGACGGCGGCGACGACCCGGCGAAGGAGCTTGCGCTTGTAGGCAAGTGCAGCGCCGCCACCGTTGCGGGTGACCTTCGCGGCGGGGCAGCCGAAGTTCAGGTCCAGATGGTCGACCAGCCCGCCACCGACGAGCTGTCGGACCGCCTCTGCCAGGTAGCCGGGGTCGGTGCCGTACAACTGGAGCGACCGGACCGGCTCCGACGGGTGGAACCGGGTGAGCTGCCACGACGTGGGGTGGCGTTCGACCAGCGCTCGAGCAGTCACCATCTGGTTCACGAACAGGCCGCCGCCGAACTCGGCGCAGAGCACTCGGAACGGCGCGTCGGTCACGCCGGCCATCGGGGCCAGCACCACGGGTGGGTCGACGCGGTACGGCCCGAGGGGCAGCGGAGCCCGCGCTGCGAGTGGTGTGGTCGGTGTGAGCGGCGCCGCCGACGGGCGGCTGCGCCGCACCGGATCCGCGTCGGTGTCGTCGGGTCGAGCGGGGGGTGCCACGGCCCGTAGTGTGCCGCAGATGAGCGACCCGACACCCGCCACGACCATGGACTCGACGCTGACCGCTGCCGGGACCCACATGCAGGACGGGATCCTCGACGACTCCACGACGAGCCACTGCGCACAGCAGTTCAGCGTCGTAGAGGGCGTCGACGTGGGGGCGCTGCGCCGGGCGATCGGGTCGATCCGCGATCTGGCCGGCTCCGATCGGGGACCCGACCACGTCGTGATCGCGGTGGGCGCGTCGCTGCTCGGCACCCTCGCCGTCGACGAGCTGCCCGGTGGGATGCGCCCGTTCACTCCCATCGACGGGATCGACGGAGTCCGAGCCCCGGCGACTCAGGACGATCTGATCGTGTGGTGCTCCTCGGCGACGGCGGACCGCTGCCTGTCGGGCGCGTGGTTGACCCGTCGGGCACTTGACGGTCTGGCGACCCTCACCGACGAGACCCATGGCTTCCAGTACTTCGACCATCAGGACCTGACCGGGTTCGAGGACGGCACCGAGAACCCCAAGGGCGCGGAGCGGGTGGAGGTTGCCGCGATCCCCGACGGACCGTCAGCAGGTGGCTCGTTCGTGCTCGCCCAGCGCTGGGTGCACGATCTGGCGGCCTTCGAGTGCCTGGCGATCGACGAGCAGGAGCTGATCGTCGGCCGGACCAAGGACGGCTCCGTCGAGCTCGATCCGATGCCGCAGTGCGCGCACGTCGAGCGGGTGGTGATGAGCGACGACGACGGCGAGGAGCGCGAGATCTACCGCCGTTCGTTCCCGTATGGCGACACCGACGAGCTCGGTCTGTTCTTCCTGGCGTTCAACGCCGATCTGCAGACGTTCCAGGACATGTTGGAACGCATGTACGGCGTGGCCGATGGCCTCCGGGACAAGCTGACCGAGGTGTCGCACGCCGTGTCTGGCGCGTACTACATCGCCCCGTCGGTGGAGCTGCTCGACGCGATCGTCGCCGGCTGACCGGTTCTGTTGCGCAGAACCGCGGAGTTCTCCGCGGTTCTGCGCAACAGAACGAGATGGGCGTTGCCTCGTGGGGTCGACAGGCGTATCGTTGCCGGTGATGAACGCCGCGACCACCCTCCTCCTGCTCATGTAGGCGAGCCCGCCCCATCTCGCGGCTCGCCGAACCTCCTGCGCTCTCGCAGGAGGTTTCTTGGTTTTCGGGGCAGCGATCAGGGCCTCCGGCGTTCACCAGCACTGCCGGTCAGCAAGCACAGCCAGTCAGCACACTCACATCACCAGAGATCAGAACAGGACACCCGCCATGTCAGGTACCTCACCCACGAAGATGCCCTTCGAGAAGTACCGGCCGTTCCTCCCCCTCTCCCCGGAGCAGGGCGGGTCGGCCAACGGTGGCCTCCTCGCTCGCACCTGGCCGAACAACGTGCTGGACCGGGCTCCGATCTGGTGCTCGGTGGATCTGCGTGACGGCAACCAGGCGCTGATCGACCCGATGGACCCGGTCCGCAAGATGACGATGTTCACCACGCTCGTCGACATGGGCTTCAAGGAGATCGAGGTCGGGTTCCCCTCCGCGTCACAGACCGACTTCGACTTCCTGCGCGAGATCATCGAGGGCGACCTGATCCCCGACGACGTCACGATCCAGGTGCTCGTGCAGTGCCGTGCCGACCTGATCGAGCGCACCTACCAGGCGCTCGACGGCGCGCCTCGTGCGATCGTGCACTTCTACAACTCCACGTCGGTGCTGCAGCGCGACGTCGTGTTCCGCAAGGATCGCGAGGGCATCACGCAGATCGCGACGGAGGCGGCACGCCTGGTCCGCAAGTACCAGGACACTCTGGCGGGAACCGCGATCCGCTACGAGTACTCACCCGAGTCCTTCACCGGGACCGAGCCCGATTACGCGATCGAGATCTCTGCTGCGGTCATGGACGCGTTGGACCTGGGTCCAGAGGAGAAGGTCATCATCAACGTGCCGGCGACGGTCGAGATGTACATGCCCAACGTGTACGCCGACGTCGTCGAGTACGTGCACGTGAACATGCCCGACCGCGACCAGGTGATCTTGTCGCTGCACCCCCACAACGATCGGGGCACCGCGGTTGCGGCTGCAGAGTTGGGTCTGCTCGCCGGGGCGGATCGGGTCGAGGGCACCTTGTTCGGCAACGGCGAACGCACCGGCAACGTCGATCTGGTCACGATCGGGCTGAACCTGTTCACCCAGGGCGTCGACCCGGAGCTCGATTTCTCCGACATCGATGCGCTGCGCCGGACCGCCGAGTACTGCAACCGGCTCCCGGTGCACGACCGTCACCCGTACGTGGGTGATCTGGTCTACACAGCCTTCTCCGGGTCGCATCAGGACGCGATCAAGAAGGGGACCGAGGCGTTGGGCGTCGGTCCGTCCGGTGGTGACGGCGCCTACGAGGCGTGGGAGGTGCCGTACCTGCCGATCGACCCGGCACACCTGGGGCGCACCTACGACGCGGTCATCCGGGTCAACAGCCAGTCCGGCAAGGGCGGCGTGGCCTACGTGATGAAGGCCGAGTACGGACTGGACCTGCCGCGCCGGCTGCAGATCGAGTTCTCCAAGGCGATCCAGGGCGTCGCCGAGGACACCGGCACAGAGATCTCGCCGTCGCTGATGTGGCAGGCGTTCGAGTCTGCGTATCTGACCCAGGGCTCCGACGGTGCTGCGGACGGCTCGGCCGATGCCGCCGCCGAGAGTGCAGCCAACTCGGGCGGTCTGGTGTTCCGCACCGCGGAGGCCACGACGAATGCGGAGCGTTCGCGGGTCACCGCACAGCTCGTCGTCGACGGTGCACCTCGCACCGTGACCGGCGAGGGCGGCGGTCCGATCTCGGCGTTCGTGAACGCGCTGCGCGACGACCTAGGCATCGAGATCGACGTGGTCGACTACACCGAGCACGCCGTGTCCGCTGGCACCGACGCCACCGCAGCCGCGTACGTGGAGGCCAAAGGGGCCGACGGTTCGGTCCGTTGGGGCGTGGGGCTCGACGAGTCGATCCTGACGGCGTCGCTCAAGGCGGTCGTCTCCGCCGTCAACCGCCATCGCAGCGCCTGACGACACCGTTCACCTCGACGCAGGTCAACCTGAACTGCGGTCGGCGCCCCCGCCACGTGGGAGCGCCGACCGCCAGTTCGGCGGGAGCAGGTCAGCGACCGGTGGAGATGTACTCGTGCATGAGGCGGCTCTCTTCCTCGAGCTGCTCCAGTCGTGCCTTGACCACGTCGCCGATGCTGACGATGCCGACCAGTTGGCCGCCCACCACCACCGGGAGGTGTCGTTGGCGCGACTCGGTCATGGTCCGGGCCAAGCGCTCGAGGTCGTCGTCGGGGGCGCAGGTGACGACTTCGACCATCATCGCTGCGGCGACCGGCTCGCCCATGATCGCGTCGCCGCGTTCGGCCAAGCGCCGCACGACGTCCCGTTCGGCCAAGAGGCCTTCGATGTGGGACCCGTCGGTGGAGACGACCAGCGCGCCCACTCCCCGAAGGCGCAGCTCGTTGACTGCTTCGGCCAGGGGCGTGGTCGGCGCCGTGGTGGCCACCGTGGAACCCTTGTTGGAAAGGATCGACGACACTCGCATGGTCTTCCTCCGATTGCTCTGGACCGTCCCGGCACCATTCCCCGCTGTTCTCTGAAGTATGCACCCGGACATGGCGCTCGTCACTCCCTCGCGGTGTGCCGCCCACAAATCGGAAAGTGGCGTGGGAATCCTCGGGTTCCTGGACAGAATGGGCGGGTGACGACGAACGACACCCTCGCCAGTGCGGCGTCGCTCGTGGATCGTCGTGCCCCTGGTTTCGTTCGCTTCCTTGCGGCGCTGCGCTGGGGCGGACTTCGTACCATCGATCCGGGCGGGCTGACCTGGGGTGCCGAGGCCGCTGCGGGACTCGGTTTGGGGTTCGGGGCCCGCGAAGCGGTCCGCGCCGCGAGTCGCGGTCGCATCCGGGTTCCCCTCGTCGCCGCGCTCGCGACGGGGTGGGTCGTGTCGCACCTAGCGCTGTGGCGTTGGGACACCGTCCGCTGGCGTTCTCGACGCGTGGCTCTGGTGGTCGACCTGCCGCTCGACGCGGTGATCGATCTTGCAGCTCAGCTCTGCGACGACGGCTTGACCGTGGAGCGATGGGAGCGTGGGATCCGCGGCAGCCGGAGGATCCACGGTCTGTGGTGTCGTGCCGGCGACGTTCGGGCGGTCAACCGGGCGATCGACGACGAGGTGCTCGTCAGCCGTTGATCCCGCCGTCGATCGTGGTCGTCGGCTTGGCGGTGCCGGTCGTAGTCGTCGTGGTCGGCTTGGCGGAGCCGGCCTTGACCGTGGTGCCGGTCGTTGCCGCTCCACCCTTCACCGTCGTGGTCGAGCCCGTGCCGGCCTTGACGGTGGTGGACGTTGCCGAGCTCCCGCCGGCGATCGTGTTGGCGCTCGCTCCGCCGGTGGCAGCGGTCGTCGAGGTGGACTCCCTGGCGAGCGCCGAGTAGCGAGCCACCGCGTCGAGGCACTGGCCATCGACGCCCTTCGCTGCGAGTACCCGTCGGACCGACGCCAGCGCCTGCTCCGGAGGGATGCGCCCCGATGAGAGCGCGTCGACGAGTTGGGCGTGCGCGTCGGCAACGACGTCGGTGCCCGAGATCATCGCCACGTCAGCGCCTGCCGAGATCGCCTTCTCGGCCGCCTGGGCCTGCGTGTCGGTCGCAGCGATGGCGCCCATGCCGAGCGAGTCGGTGATGACCAGTCCCTTGAAGCCTTCGGCGCCGCGCAACTCGCCGGTGATCGCCTCCTTGGACAGGCTGGCGGGAACGCCGTTCTGGGTCAGCCCGGACACTTCGGCGTGGGTGACCATGATGGCGGGCACCTTGGCGGTGATGGCGTTCTGGAACGGGATCAGGTCCTTGGCCCGCAGGGTGTTGAGGTCGGCGAGCGAAGTCAGCTTGACGTGCGGGTCGGCCTTGCCGGCACCGATGCCCGGCCAGTGCTTGACCACTGGGATGATGCCGGCCTTCTCCATGGCGGGCCAGGTCGCTTCGACGAAGCTCGACACCTTGGCGGGGTCGGTACCGAAGCTCCGGGTACCCAGACCCGAACCGGAACCCACGTCGGCGACCGGCGCGAAGTTCATGTTGAAGCCGAGTTCGCGCATCGCTGCGGCGTGCTTGCCCGCCAGTGCCGCAGCGTCCTCGGGCGTGCCCTTGGCAACCGTGGCGGCCGAGGGCAGCTCGCCGAGCGCCAAGCGGAGTCGTTGGACGGTGCCGCCCTCCTCGTCGGCTCCGACGAACGGGGTCAGCGGCGCGCCGTCGACGGCGCTGGCGATCTGCGTGCCGACGTCTTTGACCTGGTTGCCCTTGAGGCCGAACCCGCCCACCTGACCCGCTGCGATCGCCGGAGCGGCGACGTCGGGGGAGGTGACCATCACCAGGAGCAGCTGTGCGGCGCGGGCCTCGACCGGCAGCATCTGGGCGCAGTCCGGTGCCGCGGTCGTCGACGTGGTGGATGAGGTTTCGGCGCTCTCCCCGCTCACCTCGACCTGCTGTCCCGACGTCCCCGCGCACGCGGCGCTCAGCGTCGCGATGGCGAGCACCGCAGCCGAGGCGAGGTTCCGGAACCGCCGGTTCGGAGGTGTGGCGGTGGATCGGCGGGCGAGTGATCGGACTGGGTCGCCGGCACTGCACCACGCTGGTCGGGAACCCAACATCGCTGTCACACCGTAGCCCCACCCCGCGTCTCGGGCGGTGCCGCTGACGGGCCGCGGCCGCGCCGCCGATCACAGGCTGTCCGGATGGTTGCGGCACACCGCCGAAGCTCTGCCACGATGGGGTCGATGTCCGAGGATCCGTCGAGCCGGTTCGCCTACCCGCCGACCGCCCGTTCCTCGGCAACGGTGATGGCGTTGCACTCCCGGTTCGCGATGCTCGGTCCCGACGAACGAACCGCCGATCGTGTCGAGCTCGTCGGTCGGGCGATGCTGCGGCGCAACCACGGTGGGATCGTCTTCGTGGTCCTGCAGCAGGGCGGTGAGCGCGTCCAGGTCGTGGTCGAGCGTGGGTGCGGGGATGCCGCGGCGTATCGATCGGCCCGGGCGCTCGAGCGCGGCGACGTGGTCTCGGTGTCGGGAACGGTCGGCACGACTCGCACCGGGGAGCTGTCGGTGTTCGCCGACGGGCTCACCGTGCTCGCCCCGCATCTGCCCGCCCCGCCCGACAAGCACCACGGGCCTCGCGATCCGGGACGCAGGGTCAGGGAGCGCGAGCTCGACCTGTTCGCCAACGTCGGGAGCCGCCGCACGTTCGAGCTGCGATCGGCGGTGATCCACGCGCTGCGCACCGAGTTGCACGAGCGGGACTTCACCGAGGTCGAGACGCCGGTGTTCTCCAACTCGGCGGGCGGTGCGGTCGCCCGACCGTTCATCACCCATCACCACGCGCTCGGCATCGACCTCTACATGCGCATCGCTCCCGAGCTGCATCTCAAACGCCTCGTCGTCGGCGGCTTCGATCGGGTCTTCGAGATCGGCAAGGTGTTCCGCAACGAGGGCATCGACGCAACCCACAACCCCGAGTTCACGATCCTCGAGGCGTATCAGGCGCCCGGTGACGTCTCGGACATGATGGACCTCGTCGAAGCGCTGGTCGGTGCCGCCGCACGAGCTGCGGGCGTCACGACGGCGGCGATCGTCGACGGCGGCGGCGGTGCACAGATCGACGTCGATCTGACCGCCCCATGGCGACGCGTCGCCATGGCCGACGTCGTCGCGGAGGTGACCGGCGAACGCATCGATCCGGCAGGCGACGTCACCGATGCTCGAGCAGCACTCGATCGGATCGGGTTGGACTGGGAGCCGCAGTGGGGTCCGGGCCGCTGCCTGGTCGCAGCGTTCGAAGAGCGGGGCGAAGCAACGCTGATCGCGCCGACGATCGTGTTCGACCACCCGCTCGAGACCTCGCCGCTGGCACGACCCCATCGCGAGCTGCCGGGTGTTGCCGAGCGATTCGAAGCGTTCGTCGGCGGTCGAGAGCTGGCCAACGCCTACAGCGAACTGAACGATCCGGCCGACCAGCGCGAGCGCATGGAGGCAGCCGTTGCCCGCTCGAGTGGCGGCGGCGTGGACGGTTCCGACCTCGACGTGTCCTCCGTCGACGAGGAGTTCCTTCGAGCGCTCGAACGGGGCATGGCGCCGACCGGCGGGCTCGGCATCGGCATCGACCGGCTCGTCATGCTGCTGTCGGGTGCCACGTCGATCCGCGACGTGATCCTGTTCCCCACGCAGCGACCCGAACGTGGTGTGGGCGACGGCGCGTCTCGGCGCTCGGCGTCGATCCTGCCGACGACGCCGCTGCCGACGACGGTCCGCCCCGGTGCGCCCGTCACGGTCGTTCGGCTCTCGGGTCTGGTCCGAGTCGTCGCGTCGCTGACGACCATCGTCGGCGTGCTCACCATGCTCAGTGCCCTGCCCGCCCTGGCGGTGCGCGTGGTGCCCATCGACGAGCTCGTGTCGCCGCTGCCGCAGGCGCTCGACGACCGGGTGATCGCCATCGGTCTCGGGCTGTGCATGGTGCTGCTGTCGGGTCAGCTGCTCCGGGGTAAGCAGCGTGCGTGGAAGATCGCGGTGGGGCTGTTCGCCCTGTCAGCGGTGATCAGCCTGGTCCGAGGTGGCGAGCTGGTCGCGCTGATCGCGTCGCTCAGCATGCTGATCGTGCTGGGCCTGACCCGCAAGGAGTTCACCGGCCTACGTGACCCCCCGTCGATCACCCGGGTGTTGTTCGCCGCGCCCCGCTACCTGTTCTTCGTCTACACCTACGGGTACTTGGCGCTGTGGAGCCAGCGCAACAACCTGCATCCGCCGTTCGGCTGGGTCCGCTCCGCGGAGGCGATCACCCTTGGGCTGCTCGGCTTGTCGGGCCCGTACGACTACTCGGGGCGCTTCGCTGCGTGGTTCCCGCTGTCGTTGCAGGTGCTCGGGGCGATCGGTCTGCTGCTGCTGCTGTGGTTGCTGTTGCGTCCGGCGGTCGCCGTCGCGGTCGGCGGCGACGCCGACGGCGTGGACCGGGCACGGGCCGAGGCCCTGGTGCAGGAATGGGGCTGGGACACCTTGGCCCCGTTCGCGCTCCGTGCCGATCGCAGTTGGTTCTTCTCCTCCGACGGCAGAGCGATGATCGCCTACGGCTACCTGGGCGGTTTCGCCCTCGGCTCGGGCGATCCGATCGGCGACCCGGCATCGGTGCCGCTGGTGGTCGACGAGTTCATCGAGCACTGCCGTCACCATGGCTGGCAGCCCGCGTTTCTGGCGGCTCGTGAGATCGACGCGCCGTTCTATGCCGAGCGGGGCTTCCGGGACTTCTACCTGGGCGACGAAGCGGTGTTGGACTGCCGCAGCTTCGACCTGGACGCTCCGGGCATGGCGTCGGTGCGCCAGTCCGTCCGACGGGTGGAGGGCACCCACCGCTTCGAGTTGATGTCGGAATCAGACGCCGGAGCCGACCTCGTCGCACGCCTGAACGAGATCAGCGTCCGTTGGCGTCGGGGCGAAGACGAGCGCGGCTACACGATGGCGATGAGCACCGACGTCGGCCCGAGCGACCCCGACCGGATGCTCGCCGTGGCGTGGGCTCGTCCGCACGCAGGCGCTGCCGGCGAGGGTGTGGGTTCGGGCGAGGGGCGGGGTGCTGGCCCGCCTTCGGATGCGGATGTGCATCTGGGGTCCGATGTGCCGGTCGCGTTCCTGCGCCTGATCCCGACGGGTCGCCCGAACGGCGAGTTCGGTCGCTGCTACACGCTCGACCTCATGCGCCGTCTGCCGGACGCGTCGAACGGGATCGTCGAATACCTGGTGGCCAACACCGTGCAGGAGCTCGACGAGCAGGGCGTGCGCCGGCTGTCGCTGAACTTCGCGGCCTTCTCCCGACTGCTCGACGACGACGTGCAGCACTCCCGCGTGGATCGACTGCTCCGCAGGGTGGTCGACGTGCTGAACCCCTACTACCAGATCCGGTCCCTGCGGGAGTTCAACGAGAAGTTCCAGCCGGAGTGGCAACCGCGTTCGCTGATCTACGCGGACCCGGCGGACCTGCCGAAGGTGGCGCTGCGCTACGCATTCCTGGAGGGGTTCCTGGACGTGCCGCTGCTCGGTCGGTTGTTGACCGGTCCGTCGCCGTCGAGCGCCGACTCCTGACCTCACCTGACCGAGCCTCCGCCGGTCCCATCGGTCCCATCGGGCCCACCGGTTCCGCTGGCCCGCCCGATGTTTCGACACTCGAAGTGACGACATCGCGGTCCGAACGGCGCTCTGACGCCGAGGAGCTGTCATGCTGACGGGGTGGGGACCTCCAAGCCGCCAGTGCTCGACCGACTGCGTGATCCCGATGCGGATCCCGCACACGACCGCGCGCGCCTGCGCGCCGCAACGATGATGGCCGCCATGGGCGTGGCGCACTTCGTGGTGCCGCGCCCGTTCGAGCGGATCGTGCCGCGCTGGTTCCCTTGGCGACGTCAGGCGGTGATGTGGTCCGGGGTCGCCGAATTGACCTCCGGTGCACTGCTGGCGGTGCCGCGCACCCGCAAAGCCGGTGGCTGGCTGATGATGCTCACCGTCATCGGTGTGTTCCCTGCGAACATCCAGATGGCGATCGATGCCACGACCGCACAGCCCAGGTCCAAGGGGGCGGTCTGGCTCACATGGTTGAGGTTGCCGTTCCAGTTGCCGATGGTGACCAGGGCATGGAGCTTCACGCGCTGAGCGAGCACCCCGACCCGCAGTCCGGTCTGACCGACCGCGACGCGCTGGCGTACCGCATGGACGGAGCGCTCACCGCGATGCGATCGGTCGGCTTCGGCCACTGGGTCGGGATGCTGCGCGTGCACGGCGCTTCGGGGCGTGGCGAGGAGGTGGCCAGGTTGCTGCGCTTCGCCGTTCGACCGGGTGACACGGTCGTGGTCGTCGCTGACGACGGCTTCGTGGTCCTGTGCGACCGTCTCCGAGACCCCGACGATCTGCTGGCGATCGCGCACCGTGTCGAGCTGGCGTTCGACGCCGCCCCGGGTTCCTGCGACTCGATCGACGTCGCGGTCCTCGACGTCTCGGACCGGGACCCGATGGCGCTGTTGGTTCCCGACTGCCCGTCCGAGCTGCCGAACGACCCGACCGACCTGCCGTTCGGCACGTGGTTGCGCTTCGGTGACGCCCTGCGTGGCCGGGCGACCAGCAGAGAAGAAGCCGAGGTCGCCCTGCGTTCGACGATCGATGGCAGGGACCTGTTCCTGGAGTACCAGCCAGAGATGGAACTGCGGACTGGACGCATCGTCGCAGCCGAAGCGCTGGTGCGGTGGCAGCGCGACGGTCATGTCGTCGGCCCCGATGACTTCATCCCGCTGGCCGAGCACACCGGTCTGATCGTGCCGATCGGCGCGTGGGTGCTGCGGACTGCGTGTGAGCAGCTGTCGCGGTGGCAGGCGGGCGCAGGCGACGGTGGTGCGGGTGCGCCCCGCATGTCGGTCGCGGTCAACGTGTCGCCGGCGCAGTTGCTCCACGACGACTTCGTCCCACTTGTCGCGGACACCTTCGCCGCGACCGGCATGGGTTCGGGCGACGTGGTGTTGGAGCTGACCGAAGGCGTGCTCCTCGGCGACCTGGACCTTGCTCGTCAGCGACTCGAGCAGCTCAGGGCACTCGGTGCGCGCATCGCGGTCGACGACTTCGGAACGGGCTACGCGTCGCTCACCTACCTGCACCGCCTGCCGGTCGACATCGTGAAGCTGGACCGCAGCTTCGTCGAAGGGGTCGGCACCGACCCTCGGTTGACGGCGATCGTGACGTCGGTGCTGGGACTGCTCCAGGCGCTCGGGCTCGATTCGGTGGCCGAAGGGGTGGCGACCGACGAACATGCGTCGCGGTTGGCCGACCTCGGGTGTCGACTCGCTCAAGGTTCCTGGGTGGGCCCGCCGGTCGCCGGTTCGGACCTCGCGCTCCGCCTCGGCTGAGCGCAGCGCTGTTGCCCGGTCTCTATGGCGAGCAGCGTCGTGTTCAGAACGGCGTCGTGTTCAGAACGGCGACGCGTTCAGAACGGCAGTGCCGGGTGGCCGAGGATGCGGTGCGGGTCGCAGCGGTCCTTGAGCGTGTCGAGGATGGCCTTGTCTGCCGCGGGGGTGACGGCCCGCCACCACTCGGCGTTGTGTGGGCCGATGCCGTGTTCGGCTGAGTAGCTGCCGTGGTGATCCTGCACCGCGGTCCCGAACACGATCTCGGTCGCGGTGCGGCGTTCGCGTGCGCTCGGTGGTCGGTCGGGGAACACCAGGTTGCAGTGCGTGCCGCCGTCGGCCCAGTGGCCGAAGTCCGCAACGACGGCCCGGGGCAGCGCGGCTGCGGTCCGCTCGGTCACGTCGTCGCGGAACTCGACGAGCTCGGAGCGCGGCACCGAGACGTCGAAGCCGATCACCGAGCCGTTGCGAGCGAGGCCCTCGGTGATCGAGTGGCGGAGGTGCCACGCGTCGTCGAACGGTACGAGGACTGCGTCGATGAGCGCGCCGCTCGCGGTGACTGCCGACACGGCACGCTCGAGCGCATCACCGGTGCCGACGGGCCCTGCCGCCTCGACCAGCACCGTCACGGGCGGCTGCGGCTGCTGGGCGGGCGAGGGGACGGGCGAGGGGACGGCCGAGGGTGTGGCGAGAGTGCTCCACGGTGAGCGCACCCCATCGACGGTGGCGACGGTCATGTCGAGTGCGGTCGCAGAGATCACCTCGTACGCGGAGAGCAACGTGGCGAGCGAACCTTCGAGCACCCGGAGCGCGTCCATCGCTGCGGCCGCGCTGATCGGCGCCAGGAACGCGCACGCCGTCTCGGGAGGACGCCGTTCGAGCTCGACCGCCACCCGGGTCACGACGCCGAACGCACCAGCGGAACCGATCAGGAACGAGGTCGCCGACGGCCCGGTGTTGTCCTTGCGGAGCCGGGTCAGGTCGTCGAGCACCGTCGGCCGGTCCGAACCTCCGGGCTCGACATCTGCGAGCACGGCCTGCAGGCCGATTACACGTCGGCGGACGTCGCCGTTGCGCAACATCCGGGCGCCGCCGGTGTTCGTCGCGACCATCCCACCCAGACACGGGTCGGCCCCGAGATCGATCGGCAGCACCAGGTCGTGGGCCGCGAGCAGGTCGTTCAAGGTGGAGAGGTGCACACCAGCGGGAACGATCGCGACCCGGTCGTCGGGGAACACCTCGATCGGCTCGATGAGCCGGTCGGTGCTGAGGATCATCAGCGGCCGCTGTTCTGAACGGGCCGCGGAGCCTGCCCCCGTGCCGGATCCGCTTCCTGTCGGCGCGGCGGGGGGCGGGACCGACGCCCCCACGAGTCCCGAGTTCGCTCCCTGCGGGAGCAGTCGCACCCCGTGGCGGACTGCCCAGCGGATCACGACGCGCACCTCCTCGGTCGATGCGGGGCGAACCACGCCGACGGCGTGGCCGCCGGTACCTCGGGCGGGCTGCTCGTAGGCCTCGAGCGGAGTGCGGTCCGGTCGCAGGACGGCGCCGGGACCGAGCTTCGGTTCGAGCTCGTCGAGCGCTGCGGTGAGCACCGCCGTCGACGCGATTGTGGAGTGGTCCGTCGTCCTGAATGCCTTCTGATCCGGAGAGGTGGGTGGCCCCGACTCGGCGGGACGGGGCGGCTCGGTCACGCGCTCAGTCTGCCGCGCTGGGTCGCTGACGCTTCTGACGACGCGGCAAACCGGTCACCGTCCGGCCCGCTACCGTCCCGACCTGAGGGAAATGACGAGTGGGGGCACATCAATGAGCCAGTCCGAGACGACCGAACACGGGGGACAGCCGGCGGCATCGGACCCGACGGCGCCGTACGCGGGCCACGGCGGCAGCATCGGTCGTGTGTTCGCCACTTCGGAGCCGTGGTGGCCGCAGCGCCGCACGCCCAAGGATGGCGCGCCGAACATCGTCGTGGTCCTGTGTGACGACCTCGGCTACTCAGACCTCGGCTGCTACGGCTCCGAGATCCCGACGCCGAACATCGACGCGATCGCCGGCGAGGGGTTGCGCTACACCGACTACCACTCGGCACCGATGTGCTCGCCGACGCGGGCGTCGCTCATGACGGGCCTGGAACCGCACCGTGCCGGGGTCGGCCACGTCGCGCACTCCGATCCGGGCTTCCCCGGCTACTCGATGGAGCTGACGCCGAACGCTCCGACCCTGCCCGAGCTGCTGCGCGACCACGGCTATCAGACCCTGATGGTCGGGAAGTGGCACCTCACCAAGGACAGCGAGGTCAACGACGCGGGGGACCGGTCGTCATGGCCGCTCCAGAAGGGGTTCGACCGCTACTACGGGTTCCTCGACGCGTTCACGAACTTCCACCACCCTCATCGACTCATCGAGGACAACCACGCGGTGCGCACCGACGAGTACCCCGAGGGCTACTTCGTCACCGACGACTTCACCGACCGGGCGATCGACATGGTGCGCGAGTCCAAGGCGTCGGACCCGTCGAAGCCGTTCTTCTTGTACCTCTCCCAGGCCGCAGTGCACGCGCCGTTGCAGGCGAAGGCGGTCGACATCGATCGCCAGAAGGACCGCTACCGGGCGGGGTGGGACGTGGTCCGCCAAGCCCGCTACGACCGTCAGGTGGCGCTCGGCGTCATCCCCGAAGGGGCCGAGTTGGCGCCGCGCAACGCAGAACCGGGCGACGACGTGGTGGCGTGGGACGACCTCGACGCGGACCGCCAGGCACTCTTCGCTCGCTACATGGAGGTGTACGCGGGCCTGATCTCGAACCTGGACGAGAACATCGGTCGCCTGCGTGACGCGCTCGAGGAGATGGGCGAGTGGGACAACACCTTGTTCATCTTCACCTCCGACAACGGCGGTTCCCGGGAAGGTCAGGAGCAGGGCACCACGGCGTACTTCCGCACGTTGCACTTCGAGCGCAAGGGCACGCCGGAGCCGTTCGACGAGGACTTCGCCCGCCTTGACGAGATGGGTGGGCCGACCACGCTGCCGCACTACCCGCGGGGTTGGGCGATGGTGTCGAACACGCCGTTCCGGCTCTACAAGATCAACGCCCACCGGGGTGGTCACTCGGTGCCGTTCGTGGTGTCGTGGCCGAAGGCGCTCGCCGACGCGGGACGCGCCGGTGGCGAGGTGCGTGATCAGTTCGTCCATGTGACGGACCTGCTGCCGAGCTTCCTGGGCCTCGCTGGCATCGAACGGCCCGACGTGTGGCGCGGCAACCCGGTGCTGGCGCTGGCGGGCGAGGACGTGCTCGGGGCCACGATCTCTGACCCGATCGCTCCGGGGCGCACGCGGGACGTGACGATCGAGAACGAGGGCCACCGCGGCTATCGCCGTAACGGCTGGGAGGTCGTGACCCGCCACGAGGCCCGCACGCCATTCTCCGCTGACCACTGGGAGCTCTACGACATGTCGGCGGACCCGACGCAGCTGCACGACCGCTCCGACGACGACCCGGCGCGGCGTGACGAGCTGGTTGCCGCGTGGGAGGAGTCCGCGTGGGAGAACCAGATCTTCCCGATGGACGAGGGGACCGGCTACCGGTACCTGCTCCGCCCGCCGTGGGTCGAGCGCTACGACGAGCCGGTGGTGCTGCACCCCGGCACGCCGACGCTCGACCGTTGGCGTTCCCAGCGCCTGATCCTGTGGCGCGACGTCACGATCACCGCGGACGTCACGGTGGCCGATGGCGACTCCGGCATCCTGTTCGCCCACGGCGACCAGGGCGGTGGGTACTCGCTGTACCTCGACGACACCGGCGAGCTCGTCGCGGCGCACAACGGCTACGGCATCGAAGGCGAGGTGCGTGGCCCGATCGTCGGTGCTGGTCGCCACCGACTGGAGCTGCGCATCACGTGCCCAGGCGACGACGTGTGGGACCTGGCGATCGCCGTCGACGGGACCGAGGTCGCCGCCGGCGGCGGGTTCCGGCTGCTGATGGCGATGGCGCCGTTCGAGGGCATCGACGTGGGGCTGGACCGTCGCTCACCGGTGTGCTGGAAGATCTACGAACGCCACGGCAGCTTCCCGTTCAGCGGCACGATCCACACCGTGTCGTATCGGCCGGGCCAAGAGGCTCCCGACAGCCCGACGAACTACCTGGAGCTGCTCCGCAACTGGGGTGCCAGCATGGAGTGAGCCGCCTCCATCGATGCGCGCCGCATGGCCGGTACCGGGTCGGTACCGGCCATGCGGACGAGGCAGATCGGCTCGTCAGTTGCGGCCTCGACGGGGCCCTTCGTTGACGAACGTGTTGATGCGCTCGGCGACCCGAGCCTTTGCCGCGTCGGCCTTTCCAGCGTCGATCTTGCCGGCGGTGACGGCCCGGTCGATGAGGGAGTTCGACTCGGTCGTCAGCGCCTGGGTGACGGTGGCGATGTCGACGCCGCGATCCGTCGCGATCTGCGCGATCGTCGCCCCGTCCTTGACCTTCGCGTGGAGCTCGGCGGTGCTGATGCCGAGCGCCTTGGCGGCGGTGGTGGCCATGTCCTGGCGGCGCTCCTTGCGGTTCGCTGCACGGTCGGCGTGGACGGTCTTCGCCGTGTCCCGGATTCGGGTGCGCACCGCGTCGGCCTGGGCCTGGGTGAGCGTGCCGTCGGTGACGAGCGACGAAAGTGCCTCGTCGAGCACCTTGGAACGATGCTGCTCAACCCCACCGACACCGGCGGCGCCAGAGGCCGATGGCGCCGCCGTGGTCGTCGTCTCGGCGCCGGTCGCTCCGGCGCTGCCGAGCGGGTTGATCGCCGCAACGGTCAGGCCGCCGACGGCGAGGGCGGCGGTGGCAGCGAGCCCGGCGAACACCCGTCGGGATCGCCCACGCGTGGTGGGTGCGGGTCCGGTCTCATCGGTCGGCGTGAGCTGGGGGGATTCCATGAAGCGGTGCTCCTGTGATCGGTCGGGGTCGGTGTCCCTCCCGGCGCCGGTGGTTGCGTGTCGGGCCTGTGGGACTGCTCCGATGATCGGGGCCTGATGTGATCGATCTGTGATCAACGCATCAGGATCCCTCAGGATCCGTCGGGCTCGACGAGCCGATCGCCACCCGATGGGTGCAGGGTCGGGCGGTGGTGGGCAGGGTCGGGTGACGGTCGGTCGGATCAGGATGGTGCTTCGATGGCGGTGGTTGCGGGGCGAACAGATCGGCTGAACACGGAGATCTGCGGGATGTCCCCGAGCGAGCGCCACGTGATGCCGTCGGTCGTCCATTCGGCGCGCCACACCACGGTGAGATCGCCGTACCACCGGTCGCGTCGCCCCTTGACCCCGGTCGTCGTTCGGTAGGTGATCGCGCACGCGCCGGACCGTTTGGCCTGACGTGCCGGTGACGCAGGGTCGTCAGGATCGAAGGCGACACCCCGTCCCTTGCACGTCACGGCTCGGGAGCCGATCGGGTCGCCGCTGCGCACCGTGAACGACACCGGATGAGCACGCACACGGGCGGTCACTCCCCCCGAGCTCAGCGTCTGGTCGACCGTGGTGTTCCACCGTTCGGCATCGAACGAGGTGAACACGGGCTCGCCGATGATCGCATCGGTCGCCGGTGGTGGGCTGACCGTTGCCCGCAACGGCGGGAGTTGGGTGACCATGCGCCGTGCGAGCACCTGGGGTGCGGCGTTGACGTCCGTCGGCACCGCTCGTGCAGTCCCGTCCCATGAGCCGCGGGTGATGCGGATCTGGATGTCGGAGAACGCTTCAGGGCCTGCGTCGGACATGGCGTCGAGCACTGCGGTGAACAGGTTGTCGAGCGTCGGGTCGGCCGCGGCGAGTGCCAGCACGAACTGGAGCTCGGCATCGGAGAGGGTGAGCCAGTACGTGGTCGGTGCTGTGCCCTTGCCGGCATAGCGGATCGGTGTCCGGTTGACGATCGACGTGATGATCCGACCGTCTCTGGTGACCCTCGAGGTCGCGCTGCCGTCGCCCGCAGCGCCGACCTGGCCGGGGAACGCCGACCCCGCCGCTGCGATCGCGATGCAGAGCACGGCAGCGACGGCGCATCGCCGGAGCGCTCGGGCCTGCATGGTCATCGGGCCGAACCGTTCGTCGGTCGTGTGGGGCATGGATCGTTGCTGGCAGGAGGCAGTCCAACGTACGTGACCTCGTCGAGCGACGACAGCATCCACGTGCCGCCGATGCGGTCGATGAGACCCGTTCCGGTGCTGTGGCCGACGACGTCGTCGACCACCTCGCCGGTGCGGGTGCTGGCCACGATGCCGGGGGACCAACTGCACCACGTGAAGCTGATGCGATCCTCGGTTTCGGCGGTGGCGTCGGTGACGTGGTGCACGTAGGCGAGCTCGTTGCCGTTCGCAGGGATGGCTTCGCCGGCGTTCAGTCGTCGCAGCAACTGCGTGCGGATGTCATCGGCGAGGACTGCCCCAGGTGGGACCACCGAGGCCCACTCGACGAGGAGTGGATCGGCGGCCCGCTGGAACACCGACGGGTCCCGGTGGAAGCGGGTCACCACCCGGTCGAAGCGGCCGAGGACGTCATCGACCGCCCTTGCCGGAGCGGGCCATGTGGAGCGGTCATCTGAGGCCGTGGTCGGCGGAACTTGCGAACCGACCGGCGTGGCGGGTGGTTCGGCTGCGGGGGGTGCCGATGCTGGGGCAGCGGCGGATGTGTCGGGTGCTGCAAGCACGGCAGTGGTCGTGGGACGAAGTCGGCCGACCTCACCGAGCGGTTCGACCCGCTCGCTCGCAGCGCCACCGCACGCGCCGGCGACGAGCGACGCCGCCACGATCGCTGCTGCGACCGACACTCGTGAACGTGCGGTCCGTCGAGTGAATCGTCGAGATCGCAGTCCAGTCGTGCACATGTGCTCCCCAGCCATGAGGGCCAGTGTGGGGACTGGGATGCATCGATGCAACCTGAACCATCATGACATGCTGTGAAACGACTCTGGACTGTAGGAATTCGGCGGACCCCGATGCGCCTCGACGGGCTGTGAGGACCCCCCCGATGACCGCTGGGTGTGACGACGAGCGACCTCAGGGCCGTTCGGTCACCAGCCCTTGAACTCAGGCGACCGACGTTCGCGGAAGGCCGCCAGTCCCTCCTGGAAGTCCGCCGACTGCATCAGCCACTCCTGAGCCGCTGCCTCTTCGTCGAACGCAGTGTGGCGGCTGGACTCGAAGGCCCGGTTGACGAGCCACTTCGTCAGGCCGAGCGCCTTGGTCGGTGCCTGAGCCAGACGGCCGGTCAGCTCGTCCACCGACGCGTCCAGCTCGGCAGTGGGCACGACCCGGTTGGCGATGTTCAGTTCACGGCACCGCTCGGCGGTCACGTCGTCGGCCAGGAACATCAGCTCCTTGGCGACCTGCGGCCCGACGATGCGCGGCAACATCCAGGCGCCGCCAGCGTCGGGGAGGATGCCCCGACGAACGAACACCTCGACCAGCTTCGCGTTGTCGGCCATCACGACGAGGTCGCACGCCAGCACCAGGTGGGCACCGCCACCGGCCGCTGTGCCGTTCACCCTGGCGACGACCGGCTTCTCCGAGTCCAGGATCGATGCGATCAGGCGTTGCCAGCCGCGCCGGATCATGCGGGCGCCGTCGCCGACGAGCAGTCCCTCCGGGGCGCCTTCTGGCTTGGGCGGCGACGGCTGCTGCGGCCCGCCCAGGTTCGCCCCGGTGCAGAAGTGACGCTCTCCGGCACCGGTCAGGACGATGGCGCGCACGCCATGGTCCGCGGATGCCCATTCCATGAGGTCCGTGATCCCGTCGCGCATGGCGGCGGTCAACGAGTTGCCCGAGTCCGCCGCGTCGATCGTGATCGTGGCGATGCCGCCCTTGACGTCATAGTTGATGGCGTCGACGATCGGTGCGCTGGCCTGTTCGGTCATCGGTGGGTCTCCCTGTGCGATTCCGGTGCCGGAGCCGGAATCGGCCACCGGTGCTGAGGGCCTGACAGTGCCGCCCAAGTCAGTGCACGCGCAACCCCGCACTTCCCGGACCGCTGGACGTCGACGGCACGGCCCGACTGCATCCGTCGCTGCCGCCCGGCCCGGCCTCTGGGTGCTGTCAGTCGCTTCGGTGGGTTCGCGGTCGCAGATCGGTGCTGCCGGTTGCAGTCGGCGGCCCGAGTCGGCGGCCAGTGTCGCCGTGGCCGATGCTTGGGTCGGTACGATCCCGGCCGTGTCACGTTCCACACGTCGAGTCGTGTTGTGGTTGCTGGTCGGGTTGGGGCTGCTGGCGGCCGCCGGTCCCCTGGCGGGGACTGCGTCGGCCCACGCGTCGCTGGTGTCGTCGGTGCCGGGCAACGACGAAGTGGTCACTGAGGTACCCAAGCAGGTGGTGCTGACCTTCGACGATGGCGTCGCCGTCGACGACGGGGGAGTTCGGGTGCTGAACCCCGACGGCACGAACGTGGCCGAAGGGGCGCCGACGACGTCGAAGGGCGGGCTCGAGGTCAGCCAGAAGATCGTCACCGACGCGCAAGGCACCTACACCGTGTCGTACCGGGCGCTGTCCGACGATGGTCACGTCATCGACGGTTCGTATGTCTTCCACGTCGGACACCGCACCGGCAGCGCAAAGGCGGAGGTGACCTCGACGTTCGGGCCGCTGCGCTGGTTGAACGCGCTCGGCCGGTGGATCTCGCTGACCGGTGCGCTGCTGCTCGGCGGAGTGCTCGCCATGGCCCTGTTCGTCGATGGCCCCCGGGTTGCCCGCGCAACCGCCGCGGTCGCGGGTCGCGATGTCGACTCGGGTGACGATGCCAGCGGCGGTGGTGCCAGCGAGATCGATGCCGGCGTCGGCGGCGGGCCCGACCGGTCCGAACGGGAGAACTGGGCGACGGAGCTCGCTTCGGCCCGGTTCATCCTGCTGCCCGCTGCGGTGGCGCTGCTGTTCGGCGTCGGGCTGAGCCTGCTCGCCTCCGCTGCTGACCTGGCCGGGGGATCGCTCTTGGACGGCCCCGCCAACACCGGACGGTTCGTCACCGCGACCTGGCCCGGAGCGGTCGCCGGGCTCCGGGTGTTCGTGGCGCTGGTGCTCGTGGTGGCGGTGATGGGCGCGGGTGCGATCCGCAAGGTGCCGTGGCTGTCGGCGATCTGCATCCTGGGGGCGTTGGTGCTGCCGAGCCTCGGTGGCCACGCGTGGACTGCGTCGCCCAAGTGGGTCGCGGTCACCTCCGACGCACTGCACATCCTGTCGGCTGCGGCGTGGGCCGGAGCGCTCGGCGTCCTGGTGCTGAGCTGGGACTCCACCCGTGAACGGGTGCTGACGTTCAGTCGGATGGCACTCGTGGCCGCTCCGATCGTCATCGTCACCGGACTGATCAACGCCGGGTTGCAGGAGCGGTCGGTGAGCGGGTTGACCGACTCCGCACACGGTCGCATGGTGATCGCCAAGGCAGTCGGCGCCGCGATCATGTTGGTGTTCGGCTTCGTCCACCGTCGGCGACTCGCGGACGCGGCACGTTGGACCGGGCGTGCGCTCAACAGCTATCGAGCCGAAGCCGCGGTGGGTCTTGCGGTGCTCGCCGTGACCGCGGTCCTGGTCGGCACGGTGCCTGGTCGCGAAGCTCGCCCGGCATCGGATCCGGTGCAGCAGATCCGCCAGGCCGGCGACACGACCGTGCGCATGCAGATCGACCCGGCCGCAGCCGGGCCCAACGACATCCACCTGTACTACCTGGCACGCGACGGGTCGCTGTCAGCGGTCGACGCAGCGGAGCTCAAGGTGTCGACCAAGGCGGTGGCGCCCAGAGCGGTTCCGATCACGCCGATCACGTCGAACCACGGGGCTGCGACCGGGGTGCAGCTGACCAAGGGGACCTGGACGTTCGACCTGACGATCGTGTCCGGTGGTGTGCCGTCCAAGACGACGTTCACGGTGCCGATCTCCTGATCTCCTGATCTCCTGATCGAGGAGTGGGAGCGCTGATCTGTGTCGTCTCGTTGAACTAGGGGCCGGCGAGGCATGATCGTGGTCATGAACCAGAAGTTCGTTCGAATCGTCGCGGCGCTGCTCGTCCTCGCACTGACCCTGGGAGTTGGGGTCGCCGCGCTCGCTCCGATGGCCGGAGCACACGGAGATGAAGGCGTGTTGTCGGTCGTGTCGGCGACGCCGTCGGGAACGTCGAGCACGGTCCGGGTGAAGCTGACCTACGAATCGGACGGTCACCCCGTCGACGGTGCCACGGTGACGGTGGTCGCCGACGACGGCGCCGGAGCGAAGATCGACCCGGTACCGATGACCGCCGCCGGCAGCGCCGGTGAGTACAGCGCATCGGTTGCCTTTCCGTCGGCAGGATCGTGGAACCTGCGGGTCACCTCGGTGTCGCCGTCTGCCACGATCACCTTGACTCAGGACATCACCGCCGAGCCGGGCGTCACCGTCGGAACCGAGGTGCCTGCATCGTCGACGACGCTCGCGACGACCACCACGGTCGATCCCGCGCTCGACGGCGAAGTCGAGGGGTCCGCAACGACCGCTGCCCCGACCGCCACCCTGGGAGCAGAGGCCGACGACGAGAGCTCCAGCTCGACGCCGATGATCATCCTCGCCGTCGGTGCGATCGCACTGATCGCGGTGGCCGGCTTCGCCGTCGCGAAGGGCCGCAAGCCCAGGACCGACCCGACCGACCCGAGCTGAGCGTCGCGACCCGCTTCGTCCCGCGGTGTGGTGGCGAACGCCACTCACTCGCGGGACAAAGCGGGGATCGCTGACGCCATGGCAGCTGCGGCGCGGGTGGCAGCGCCGTTCGAGGTCTCCAGGAAGAACGACGGCTCGGTCAACTCGAGCTCCAGGACCACGGGTTCACCGTCGTGTCCCGGCAGCAGGTCGACTCGGGCGTAGAGCAGATCCGCGCCGGTGCGGGACTGGGCCGATGCGATGGCCTGCGCCGCGACCGCGAGCTGTGCGTCGGTGGCGACACGCGGCGAGATGGACTCCTGCATGAACAACCCGCTGACGGGCTCGCCGCCCACGCGCAGCAACGGACCCTTGCGGAACGCGTGGCTGAAGGTCCCACCGAAGAACACCAGTCCGGTCTCGCCCTCGGCATCGACGGCGGACAGGTACGGCTGCACCATCACCGCTCGGCCGGCGGCGAGGAGCGCTGCGGCCTGGGTTGCGGCCGAATCGAGCGACGAACGGTCGTCAACGGGTGCGGCGTAGCGGACGGTGTCCTTCGATCCCGCCGACACGGTCGGCTTCACGACGAACTGCGAGTCGGGTGCGATCGCCGAGCGGATGCGAACCGCCGCAGCGGCAGCGCCGTCGACGTCGGCGGGCAGCAGGAACTCGGTGGGGGTCACCGCCACGCCGTCGGTTGCGAGGTCGGCCAGGTAGCGCTTGTCGGTGTTCCAGCGGATCACCGACGCCGGGTTGCGCAACGTCGTCACCGACTCGACCCGTTGCGCCCACGCCACGAACTCGTCGCGTCGCAGCGCGTAGTCCCAGGTCGAGCGGATGACGACGAGGTCGAAGTCGGTCCAGTCCACCGACTCGTCGTCCCACACGGCGAGCGTCGCGTCGAGGTCGGCCTCCGCGAGTGCCGCCATCAACAGCGGCGCGTCCTCGTCCGCTCCTTCATCCACGTCGCGGGCTTCGATGCAGGTGGCGACGGCGAGTCGACGGCGGTGTTGGTCGTTCCTGTGATCCACGGGCGGGGACCGTAGCGACATCGGTCGGCTCGAGGACACCCGCAGCGGATTCCGGCCTGCGGGGCTCGGCGTGACAGCATCTTCGGCTATGTCGATCACCACCGCAGCCACCGAGTCGACCCCGAACGGCGCCGCGGACCCGGACCCGACCGCACTGCTGGCCCGCTGCCTGGACGCCGGCCGCAGCGGCACGCCGCTCGATCGTCAGGACGCTCGTGCGGTCCTGCGCCTCGACGACGCCCACACCACCGCGGCGGTGGTCGCTGCGGGCGAGCTGCGGCGAGCCGCGTTCGACAACGTCGTGAAGATGAACTTCCTGGTCAACCTCAAGTCGGGGTTGTGCCCGGAGGACTGCGACTACTGCTCGCAGCGCCGCGGATCCGAAGCGGGCATCCTCACCTACCGGACCGTCGGCTCCGATGTGGTGCACGACGCCGCGTCCCGAGCGGTGCATGCCGGCGCCGCCCGCGTCTGTTTGGTGTCGAGCGGTCGCGGCCCGACCGACGCGGACGTCGAACACGTGGCCGAAGCGGTGATGGCGGTGCGTGACGCACACCCCGGACTCGAGGTGTGCGCGTGCTTGGGCCTGCTCGCTGACGGTCAGGCCGAACGTCTCGCGGATGCCGGCGTCGACGCCTACAACCACAACCTCAACACGTCCGAGGAGCGCTACGGCGACATCTGCACGACCCACGGGTTCCAGGACCGCGTCGACACCGTCACCGAGGCCAAGGCGGCCGGTCTGTCGCCGTGCTCCGGCGCGCTGTTCGGCATGGGCGAGACCGACGACGACATCGTCGACGTGGCGTTCGCGCTGCGGGCGCTGGAGCCGGACTCGGTGCCGATCAACTTCCTGATCCCCGTCGACGGCACGCCGATGGCCGGCCGTTGGGAGCTGACCCCGCAGCGGTGCCTGCGGATCCTCGCGATGTTCCGGTTCATGTTCCCGTCCACGGAGATCCGCATCGCCGGCGGACGAGAGGTGCATCTGCGCACGGTCCAGGGACTGGCGCTCGAGGTCGCGAACAGCATCTTCGTCGGTGACTACCTGACGACAGAAGGTCAGGCTGCGCACAAAGATCTGGAGCTGCTCTCAGACTGGGGCTTCGTGCCGCTGGAGCTGCCCGGCGGCACTGGCCTCGGCTGCAACCACGACCACGGCGACCACGATCATGCTCACGACGAGTCTGCTGACGTCGCGGCGCAGGAGCCGTCCAGCGAGGAGCTCGTGCGGATCCGTCGGCGCGGCGTCGGCACGGACCTCGCTCCGAACGCCTGAGCCGGAGCTCTCTCGGCTGTGCGACGTTGGTGTCACGACCGTGATGTCGGTCGCAACGGTGCGTCGGCGGCGCCGGTAGCGTTCGCTGCGTGAAGATCAGAAGCGGGTCGGTCACCGCATGGTTCCTGCGGATCCTCGTGCTCGTTGCCGTGGCGGTGGTGTTCTTCGTGCCGCCGCTGTCGCAGCAGCAGTCCGACACAGCGACGATCAGCCACTACGCAGGCGTGTTCGACCTCTCTGCTGACGGCACGCTCAAGATCACCGAGACGATCGACGTCGTCATGCCCTTCGGCAAGCACGGGATCTTCCGCATCTTCGACACCCGCGACGAGCGTCGCAACGGCGTCGAGCACCCGGTCGAGCAGTTGACCGTGACCCGAGACGGCCAACCCGAGCCCTACTCGTGGGACGACGCCCCGTCCGGGCAGCAGTCGCTGCGTATCGGCAGCGCCGGGGTCACGCTCGAGCAGGGCACCCACACCTACGTGATCACGTCGGTCACCACCAACACGTTGGAGCGGGGCCCCGGCGGGACCGTGCGCTGGTGGTGGAACGTGATCGGCACCGGCTGGCAGATGCCCATGGACGCCGTGACGGCGACGGTCAACCTGCCGGCCGAGGTCAGCAAGGCCGAGTGCGTCCAAGGCGTGGCAACCCCGTGCACCGCGGATCTGTCGGAGCGGACGATCACGGTCAACACCGGGCCGCTCGACCCGTACACGCCGGTGACGGTCAGGGCGACGTTCCCCAAGGGAGCGGTCCCTCAGCCGCCGGCGGACCCGGCCAACCGCACGCTGCTCCTGTCGATCATCACGATGGGCATCGGCGTGGCACTCGGCATCGGGTTCGTCATGTCGACCCGTGAGAGGGCGCCGGGGTTCCCGGTCTTGTTCGAGCCGCCCGTCGGCGTCTCTCCGGCGCTCGGCGCCAAGGTGCTGCACGAAGCGGACTCAGCGGACGATCTCCAATCGATGCTCTACGACCTCGGTGCCAAGGGTGTCATCCGCCTCGACGGCAACGATTACTCGTGGACGGTGAACCTGCTGGTGGATCCGCAGGCGGCGCAGGTCCCCGAAATGGAGCGCTCGGTGCTCGCCGGTCTGGGCCTGACCGCCGCCGGCGACTCGTTCCTCGTCAGCAAGTCGGCATCAGCGGGGGAGAAGCTCACCACGGCCCGAGCCACGTTGCGTGCCGTGGTCGCTCGCCAGGCCGCCGAGTACCTCGCTCCGTCGGGCGCCGGCTGTGCCGGCAACCTGCTGGGCTGGCTCGCCACCTTCGGGGTGTTCGCGTTGGCCGGCGTGTGGCTGTTCGGTCAGGGGGGCTGGTTCAGCTGGCCGCTGTTCCTGGGCCTGGCCGCCTTTGCGCTGGTCGCGCTCGGCGTCTCGACGAATCCGGGTTCGCGCACCAAGCGCACCGAGCACGGCCGTGAGCTGTGGTCGCGCACTGGCGGATTCGCCCGATTCCTGACCACCGATTCCTCCGAGTCGCGCTTCGAAGCCGCCAAGCACATGGACTGGTACCCGACCTATCTGGCATGGGCGCTCGTGTTCGGATCCGCCGACGCGTGGGCCCGACGGTTCACCGATCAGGGCGTCGAGCCGCCGGCGCTGCCGTGGGTCTATTGGACCGGCACTCACTACTGGGGTGCGGGCGGGTTCGCTTCGTCGATGTCGAGCTCGTTCGACGCAGCGATCAGCTCCGCCAACGCCAGCTACGCGGCGTCGCAGGCGTCATCCGCGGCGTCGAGCTTCGGTGGCGGCGGAGGCTTCTCCGGTGGTTCGGGCGGCGGCGGTGGCGGCGGTGGATCGTGGTGAATTGGGGTCTGTCGCCGGACCTGGCACGCAATCGTGCGCGGAACCGACCAGACTGGTGGACCGAACCCGGAGGGAACCCGTGCTCATCCTGATCATCGTCATCGTCGTGCTGGTCATCGTCGTCGGCTTGTTGGTCGTCACGGCGCTCAACAAGCTGCGTCAGCAGCGGGTCTCGGTCGACGAAGCGTTTGCGGGCATCGACGTGCAGCTGACCCGCCGGGCCGAGCTCATCCCCAACCTGGTGGAGACGGTCAAGGGCTACATGGGCCATGAGCGCGGCACACTCGAAGCGGTCACCCAGGCCAGAGCGGCGGCCCAGTCCGCGAACACGGTCGGAGAGAAGGCCGCGGCGGACGGTCAGATGCGCCAAGCGCTCGCCAACCTGTTCGCCGTCGCCGAGGCGTACCCCGATCTGAAGGCATCGACGAACTTCCAGCAGCTCCAGACCGAGCTGACCCGCACCGAGGACCAGCTCGCCTTCGCACGTCAGTACTACAACGACGCGTCCGCCACTCTGAACCGGACGATGGTGACCATTCCGTGGTCGCTGTTCGCGGGCATGTCGGGTGTGGAGAAGGCCACCTTCTACGACGCCCCCGAGGCGCACTCTGCGCCTCCCACCGTCTCGTTCGACTGACCGCACACCCAAGCTCAGCCCGCGGCGCTGACGATGGTGATGGTGACGCCCGAGGGTCGAGCGGCCCGCACCTCGATCGTGGAAGCGGCGTGGGAACTGCTCGAAGGACGAGGGTTGTCGCGGCTGACCGATGGGTTGTCGGTCCGGGCGCTCGCCGCTGCTGCCGGCGTCTCGGTCGGGGGCGTCCGTCACCGCTTCCCGACGATGCTGGACCTGGCCGAGCAGATGGTCGAGGACCCTGTCCGACGTGGTGATGTCGCTCGCACGGACAGCCCAAGCCGAACCCTGGGTCGCGCTCGCGCTCACGCTCGTGCTCGCGCTCGCGCAGGAGCGCCTGGAGTCAGCGGTGACGTCCGTCGAGAGCGACCCCGATTGCGTCTCGGCGTTGGTCCCTCTGGACGACATCATTGCGTCGCTGCTCGTCGGGGTCGACAGGCGGGAGCGGACGGTTCTGGCCGCGACGGTGGTCGACCTCACCCTGTCGATGGTCGCAGCTCGACCGATCAGTCGCTGTCGTCGCTGGTGGCTCACTCATAGTGGTCGCCTGACTGGATCGATGGAGCCCAAACCCCCCATGCTGCCCTGTGGTCAGTGATCCAGGCCTGGCCGCACCCTCCGGTCGATCGCCCCGGGTGAGTGGGATAGGTCGTTCGGCCCATCTGTGTTGTCAGGCACGTCTGCCCAGCGACTTCTCCGCGTCCTCCCCGTACCGTTGACCACGCTGAGTGGGCAATGGATGAAGGGTCTCGGCGGCACGTCATCGAGCGTCCGTTCCGAGGTCAACACCGGCAGGCGCCCGCTGCACGGACAACGATCGGAGAGGACGAGATGGTGATGACCGAAGCGGAAGCAAACAGTGCCGACGCCACCGTCGTAGCGCTTCACGGCCCGTCTCGTGGCTTCCGCGTCATGGAGCCACTCGCCGGCGCCAGCACCGAACGGAACCGCGGGGTGATCGAGCGGGCTGTCCCCGATGCCGAGGTGTGTCGCGAGCGGGGCCCCGTGCTGTCGCACTTCTCGCCTCGTGTCGCGCTCCTCAAGGGAATCGTGGTCGCCGCGGACGTGGCGACCATCCTTGCCGCGTACGCCTTCGCCGCAGTGGTCGTCGGATCTTGGTCAGGGTGGAGTGACGCGTCGATCGCTCAACACCTGCGCATCGCCGTGGTATCGCTGCCGATCTGGCCGGTCCTGTTCGCACATCAGCAGATGTACGCATCGAGGTTCCTCACCCGGCTCATGGACGAGCTGCGTCGAGTCGTACACGTCGTCATCGTGGGCACCGTCGCGCTGGTGGTCCTCGGGTGGCTTCTCGTGGTCAACCTCGATCACCTTTGGGTCGGGACGTTCTTCGTGCTGGCGCTGTTCCTCGTGACGGCTGAGCGCTACTTCGTGCGACTGTTCTTCCGTCACCGCCGCCGGTCTGGTCGGTCGCTTCGCGACGTCGTGATCATCGGCACCAACGAAGAAGCCCTCGACCTCGCTCTGGCGCTGGACGATCCCGTGCTCGGGTACCGCCTGGTTGGCTTCGTCTCGACTGACCCGACGGCGTTGGGGACGGTAGGGGGCCTGCCGGTCCTGGCCGGTACGGCGGACACGGTGGCGTTCGCTCACGCGCTCGACGCCCAAGGTGTGATCCTGGCCACGACGAGCTTGGAAGTCGGACTGTCCAACCGTCTCCTGCGTGAGCTGCTCGACGGCGGTCTCCACGTGGAGATGACCTCGGGTCTGCGAGATGTCACACCGGAACGCATGACCGTGCGACCGCTCGGTCGTCACCCTGTGGTGTACCTGGAGCCCGCCCGCCGCTATGGGTGGCGTGCGGTCGCCAAGCGGATCTTCGACCTGGCGCTGTCGTCGGTCGCGTTGGTGTGCACAGCTCCTGTGCTGTTGATCGCGGCGATGGCGATCAAGCTGTCCTCGCCGGGACCGGTGCTGTTCCGCCAGGTTCGCGCCGGTCGCGACGGCAAACCGTTCTACGTGCTCAAGCTGCGGACGATGGTGGTCGACGCGGAAGCACGGCTGGCCGAGTTGATGGAGCACAACGAGTCCGACGGGCCCTTGTTCAAGATGCGTGAGGATCCGAGGATCACCACGGTCGGCAGGTTCCTGCGGAAGCTCTCGATCGACGAGCTCCCTCAGCTGTGGAACGTCGTACGTGGGGACATGAGCCTGGTCGGCCCCCGTCCGGCGCTCCAGACAGAAGTCGAAGAATGGGGTGACGAGCTGCACGAGCGTCTGCGTGTTCGGCCGGGCATCACCGGTATGTGGCAGGTCAGCGGACGCAGCGACGCAGGATTCGCCGAGTACCAGCGCCTCGACTTGTTCTACGTGGACAACTGGTCGATCCTCATCGACCTGGGCATCCTGTTGCGGACGGTGCCGGCGGTCGTCACCGGCCGCGGCGCGAGCTGAGCTTCGTTCTGCGCCGACCGGCGTCAGACCATCGACGCAGCGCCGCCACCGCCGGAGGGTGGGACGAAGGCGATCAGGAACCCGTCGGTGCCGCCCCCTGCCGGAGTCGTGGCGAGCTGGCCTGTCGTGGATCCGCTGAGGACGATGAGTCCGGATTCGGTCCGGGTCATGTTGGTGACGACGTCGTCGCCGGTCGATCCGAACTGCGCCACCCACAGGACCTCGCCGGTGGTCACGTCAAGCGCCGCAAGGAAGCCGTCCTTGCCGCCGCCTGGTGCCGGAACAGTCGTCGTGGGGCCGGAGGTGGTCGTGGTGCTCGACGGTGCCGGCGCGCCCCCTGGCCCGGTCGGCTCTACGGTCGGCGTGAGAGCGATCTGCTGGCCGCCGACGATCGCCGCAGCCGCGGTTCCGCTGACGTAGACCGTGGATCCATCGACCACGACACCGGTCGCTACGTCCTCGGCGGGGGAGCCGATCTGGGTGGACCAGATCAATCGGCCTGACGCGTCGAACGCGGAGACCATGGCGTCGGTCCCGCCCAGGTTGGTCGCCGTGCCGACCGCTCCGTCGGTCGAACCGGCTCCGACGAACACCTCGGTGCCGCGGCGCGGATCGCCGCCCGACGCCACCGCGAGGGCACGGTCGCGACCCGGCGAGCCGAACTGCGTGAGCCACCGCAGGTTGCCGTTCGGGTCCATCCGTGCGATCCAGGCGTCGCGCGCGCCGAGCGAGCCGCCCACGTCGCCGTCGGTGCGTCCGTCCGTCGAGCCGCCGACGATGGCGTCGCCGTCGTCGCTCGTAGTCACCGCGTTGGCCTCATCCGCGTCGGTGGTGCCGAACTGACGTGCCCACTTGATCGTGCCGTTCGACTCCAAACGGGTGACGAGCGCGTCGCCGGAACCCAGGTACCCGCCCGTCGGGTCCTTCGCCCCGGGGAACATCCCGACTGTTCGCCCGACGGCGAACGCACTCGGCTCGCTGAACGTTCCACCTCGCTGGCTGTCGGCAGCGTGCACCGTCACGCTACGCAGCTCGTCGTCATCGTCGCCGCGTGTGACCTGGGCCTGTCCCAACGATCCGTCAGCGCCGACCGAACCGCACCAGCCGTCGCTGCCGCCGGGGCCGATGACCGCCGGTTCGGGCGATGAAGCGGGCGGGGTCGCGCCACACGCCAGGCTCCACGGCGGCGTGCCTGTCTGGCCAGTGCCAGCGGCCTCAGCCCCGTCACTGCTCGCGATCGCGGTGGCCGTGGCCGTGGGCTGCTGAACAGATTGCACCGTGGCCTTGGCTGTGCCGTCGGCGGCGGCGACGGTGTCGGTGAACGCTGTGGTGGCACCGGAGGGGACCGTTGCCTGTGGGGTCAGGCCCGTGGTGGAGCCGACGCCGACGACGTCCTCGCCCCGTCCGGTGGCGGCGTTGAGGGTGTCGTTTCCGGCGCCACCGACCTGTCGGACCCACGCAACGGGGAGCGGATCACGACTCGCGCTCGTCGGCGCGGTGGTCGTGGGAGCCGCCGTCGTCGTGGGAGCCGTCGTCGTTGTGGAGCGGTCGGCGGCGTCGTCGTTCGAGCAGCCGGCGACCGCTGTGGCGGCGATGGTGGTGAGCAGCAGTGTGAGCAGCCCGGCACGGCGCCATCTGCGCGGTCGACCGGGCTCTGAGAAGCAGACCATGGGGTGCAGTATCACCGGTCGGCGGCCCGGACCGGCGTCACGGGCTCACCCAATCGGTCCACGACCTCATGGATCGCCGGTGACGTGGCCTCTCGGCACGATGACTGCGAGCTGCGCCGGAGCGCCGCGCCGTGCACGGTGATCCTGAGTGAGCGCCGCGCTGGTTACGCTCCTGCGATGTCTGAACGAAGCGTCGATCCCATCGCAGCGGCGATCGCTGTCGGTCGTCGCCGATCAGCACGCGCAACGCGGCGCCGACGGGCATCCCGCCTGGTGCTCGCAGCACTCGTCACAGCGCTCCTCGGCGCAGCAGGGTGCAGCGACCAGGTCGATGTCGGTGTCGATGGCGTCGATGCGCGGTGGATCGATGTGCCGGGGACGGACGGCCGTCAAGCCTTGCTCGTCACCGACGACTCGAAGACCGAACGCTCGAGCGCCGGACGACCGCTCATCGTCGTCCTGCACGGCCTCGGCCAGGACGCCGAGCACATGGCCGGGATCGGGGGCTGGCCGGCGCTCGCGCGCGACAAGCGAGCGGTGGTCGCCTTCGGCGAAGGCTCGGAGAACAGCTGGAATGCAGGGACGTGCTGCGGGCAGGCCGCAGCGTCCAAGGTCGACGACGTCGCGTACCTCGATTCCCTCATCGACGAGGTCGTCCGGCGGACCGGTGCCGACCGCTCGGCTGTGTACATGGCAGGCTTCTCGAACGGAGGGATGATGACCTACCGGTATCTGTGCGAAGGCGGCGTGGCGTTGCGGGGCGCTGCCTCGCTCGCAGGCACCGACGTCGACGGGTGCACACCGAGCAGACCGACGAACTTCCTGCAGATCTCAGGGAGCGCCGACACGGTGGTGCCGGTCGACAACACGGCCTCGGTCGCAGCAGATCTGGGTCCGCTCGTGCCCGTCGGCGCAGCAGTGATGGGTGTCGCTGCTGGGTTCGACTGTCCCGACCCGGTGACGACCCGTGCCACTCCGGTTACCAAGATGACGTGGGCTCCGTGTCGAGACGGGGTCACCGTCCGCTTCGACGAGATCGCGGGTCTGGGCCACTCGTACCCGATCGTGGATGGGTACCAGGGCACCGACGAGATCCTCGCGTTGTGGGGCCTGCCCGCGGCGCCCGCACCCGCGCCGCCCGGACCGAACTGACGTCCACAGGCTGGTCGTTGCGTCGCGAGGTTCGAGCCTGAAGAATCGTTGTTCCCACGGCACGAACGGCCGGCGCGCTGTGGCAGGCTTCACCCATGAGCGATCTTCCGCCCCTTGATCAGCCGCAGGCCTACATCGTCGTTGGGCCCAACGACCAGCGCGGGCCCTACACCCTCGACCTCCTGATCGGCGAAGTCGTCGCAGGTCGTCTCCACGACGCCACCCCGATCTGGTGGCCGGGACTGGGCGAGTGGACCACGATGAACGCCAATCCCGGCGTCGCCGCCGAAGTCGCCCGGCGTCGAGCGACCCCGGTTGCCCCAGCACCTGTCGTTGCTCCGGTGGAGCCGGCGCCGGTGGCCGACCCGTACTCCCAGCAGGCGGTGTCGCAGCCCGAGGCTGCTCCCCAGCAGGTCTACGAAGCGGGCCAGTACCAGACAGCGCAGTACGACACGGCGCAGTACGGCACTGCCGAGCCGGTGCAGGCCAACTACGGACAAGACTATTCCTACGACGCGTCTGCCGGCGTGGCGGTGACCAACGATGTGGCGTCCGAGGTCGTCTCCGAGGTCCCGGCTGAGCCGGTCACCTCGGAACCTGCTGCGGCGGTGCCGTCGGGCTGGACCGTCACCGACACGTCGACCCCGGCGGAGGCGCCGGTCGCCGATGTGGCAGAGCCAGCGGTCCTCGACGCTGCGGCCCCGGTTGACGCTGTGGTCGTCGACGCAGCGGCAGCCCCGGTCGACGCGTTGTCCCCTGCGGCTGAGCCAGCGTCCAAGGTCACCGACGACGATCGCGCACGCTTCGCGGGCGTGGTGGGGCGATCGACGGAGCGAACCGCAGCGGGCGACCGTGTCGCCGCGGTCGATACGGCTGTGGTCGAGTCGGTGATCTCCGGTGCCGAGTCCCGGGGTTTCACCACGACGGATCGGACCGCCGGCGATACCAACCACGATCTCCGCTTCGACGGCGGAGACGGCGAGACGCTGTCGATCACGCTCGGTCGCATCAAGGGAAGCGACCCTTCCGCGATGCGTTCCGACCACGTTCCGCTCACGGTGCGGTTCCAGGCTGCCGCCTACGTTGGCGGACTCGATGCCGGGAGCGGCGAGCATGGCGAGGTCATCGTGGTGGCCGACGAGTGGAGCGGTCAGCACACCTCGACCGTCTCCCTGCTCCTCACGCTCGCGGACTACGTGTCGCCGGACCTCGAGGTCGACACTGCTTCGCTGGTCAGCGACTCGGGTGCGATCGTGTCGATCGTGAGCGATCGCCTGCGCTGATCTCACCGGTCGCCACGTCGGTCGCTCCGATGTGGCAGCCGGTGCATCGATCATCAGATCCGATCTGTGTTCGGCCCCGACGCGCGTGTGTCGGGGTCGTCCCGCGTCATCGGGCGGCGACATCTCGGGTAGGTTCCTCCGACCATGCCCGCCGAGCCGAGGTCCGACGTGCCCCTTGCCGCTTCACCCGAACCCGAGGGGTCGTCGATGGGCTCCTTGTCGAGCCCTGAGTGGTTCCGACTGTCTGGCGCCGGCGCCGCCGAGCGCCTCGACGTTGATCCGTCGACGGGGTTGAGCACATCGTCGGTGTCGGAGCGCGTCGAGCGCTACGGCCGCAACGAGCTCGCGGAAGCTCCCCGACGGCCAGCGTGGCTGCGGTTCCTCAGCATGTTCAACGACGTGCTGGTGTTCATCCTGATCGGAGCAGCGGTCATCTCAGCCGCCGTCGGGGACCTGAAGGATCCGATCGTGATCGCGATCGTCCTGATCATCAACGCGGTCCTCGGCTACGTCCAGGAATCCAAGGCCGACGACGCCCTCGCTGCACTCCAGCAGATGCTGGAGGTGATCGTGCGGGTTCGTCGAGACGGCAAGGTCGTCGAAGTGCCCGCAGCGGATCTGGTGCCCGGCGACATCGTGTTGATGGAGGCGGGTGATCGCATCCCCGCCGACGGTCGGTTCCTCCTGGCCAGTTCGCTGTCGGTCGACGAGTCGACGCTCACCGGCGAATCCGTTCCGGTCGACAAGACCGCGGACGTGGTCGACGTCGAACCCGATGCGGACGTGGCGCTCGCCGAGCGGTCCAACTGCGGCTACATGAACACCACGCTCACCCGCGGTCGCGCCGAGATGGTCGTCACTTCGACCGGGATGGACACCGAGGTCGGCCGCCTGGCCGGCCTGCTCAGCGCGGCTGACGAGCAGGAGACACCGCTCCAGCAGCAGCTCGACACGTTGGGCAAGCGACTGGCTGGCATCGCTGGCGTGGCGGTGCTCGTCGTGTTCCTGGTCGGGGTCTCCCAGGGTGACGAGATCAGCGAAGCCGTGCTCGGCGCGGTCGCACTCGCCGTGGCCGCCATCCCCGAAGGGCTGCCTGCCGTCGTGACCGTGACCTTGGCGATCGGCGTGTCGAGGATGGCCAACGAGCGAGCCATCGTGAAGCGCCTGGCGTCGGTGGAGACGTTGGGTTCCACCACCGTCATCTGCTCGGACAAGACCGGCACCCTGACGCTCAACCAGATGACCGCCACCAACGTGGTCGCTGCCGGTCGCAGCTATGAGCTGACGGGGTTGGGCTACGGCGACGAGGGCGACGTGATCCTGGCGGCCGCGCCGGGCGGGTCAGTCGCGCTGGGTGGGACGGCGCCCGGTGACACGGTGCCCGGTCCGGCGGTTGACGACGACCACCTGCGCTGGGCGCTCACGACCGCAGTGCTGTGCAACGACGCCCACGTCCGCGCCGACGACGACGGGGTCGCCCAACTCGTCGGCGACCCCACCGAGGGCGCCCTCGTCGTCGCTGCCCGCAAGGCCGGCCTCGACCCCGACGGATTGCGAGCCGATGCTCCCCGCTTGGACGAGGTGCCGTTCGACTCAGCGGTCAAGTACATGGCGACGCTGCACCCGCTCGGCGACGACGGGACGCTCCTCGTCGTCAAGGGAGCCCCCGACGTGGTCTTGTCCCGTTGTGGTCTCGCTCGCACCGAGGACGGTTCGGAACCGCTCGATGCAGCGGGTCGGGCCGCGTTGCAATCGGTGAACGATGGCCTGGGCGCCAAGGGGCTGCGGGTGCTCGCCGTCGCGTCGAAGGTGCTCGGTGCTCGCGACCGCGATGGCGACGCCACCTCCGCCGACGGTGATGGCGCCGTGGACCTGTCGGCCGAGATCGACGGGCTGACCCTGGAAGCGCTCGTCGGCATCCTCGACCCGGCCCGACCCGAGGCTGTGGCCGCCGTGTCCGAGTGCGCCAAGGCTGGCATCGGCGTCCGCATGATCACCGGCGATCACGCGTCCACCGCGGGGGCGATCGCCGCCGAGCTCGGCATCCCTGGCAGTGTCGTGACCGGTGCCCAGCTGAACGACATGAGCGACGAGGAGCTTGCGGAGCGCATCGAGGAGATCGGTGTGTGCGCCCGGGTGTCGCCCGAGCACAAGGTGCGCGTCGTCAAGGCGCTGCAATCCAATGGTGAGGTCGTCGCCATGACCGGCGACGGCGTCAACGATGCTCCCTCGCTGAAGCAGGCCGAGATCGGTGTCGCCATGGGGATCACCGGGACCGAGGTCACCAAGGAAGCCGGTGACATGATCCTCACCGACGACAACTTCGCCACGATCGTCAAGGCGGTCGAACGGGGGCGGGCGATCTACGAGAACATCGTCACGTTCGTTCGGTTCCAGCTCACGACCAACGTCGCTGCGATCGGGGCGATCCTCACCGCCCGACTCGCCGGGTACCCGGCGCCGTTCAACCCGATCCAGATCCTCTTCGTGAACATCCTCGCGGACGGCCCCCCGGCGATGTCGTTGGGCATGGACCCGCCCCGACCGGGCGTGATGGACCGTGAGCCGAGGGAGCGCGAGGAGCGCATCCTGTCGGGTGCTCGGTTGGTGCCGATCCTGTTCACCGGGGCCATCATGACGGCCACGATCATGTGGATCCTGGTCCGTTACACCGACGCGTCGCCCTCGTCGGGAATGGCTGATGACCCTGGGTTCACCATGGCGTTCACGTCGTTCGTGTTCCTCCAGATGGTCAACGCACTCGTGGTCCGATCCGGCGACAACTCGGTTTTCAACCGGTTCAGCCTGACGAACTCGACGTTCTGGTTGGCAGTCGGCGGTGTCGTTGCAGCGCAGATCCTGATCGTGGTGGTGCCGTTCCTCCAGAACGTGTTCGGCACCACCGCAATGACGGCCCATCAGTGGTTGGTGGTGTTGGTGTCGCTGTTGCCGCTGCTCGTGATCTCCGAGCTGCGCACCCTCGTCGTGTGGCTGGCGCACCGCCGCTCCGCCCCCCGACGCGCCGAGCGCACCCACTCCAACCCCTGACCCCACCCCCCGGTTCCGAGGTCCACCCGCACCGGTTCTGTTGCGCAGAAGCGCGGAGAACTCCGCGGTCCTGCGCAACAGAACCGAGAAAGTTCTGGGGGGGGAGCGCGTAGGTTGCCCACATGCGCGCTGCGTTGTTCACCGAAGTCGGTCGTCCGCTCGAGGTCGTATCCGACATCGCCGTGGAAGGTCCCGGGCCCGGTCAGGTGCGCGTGCGTGTGGCAGCGTGCGGCGTCTGCCACTCCGACCTGTCGCTGGTGCAGGGCCACATCCCCCAGATAGGCCCGACCATTCCGGGTCACGAAGCCGCCGGCGTGGTCACGGAGCTCGGCGTCGGCGTGGAGTCGCTCGCTCTCGGAGATCACGTCGTGCTCAGCCCCAACCCGGCGTGTGGCCAGTGCGACTACTGCCGTCGAGGGGAGCCGTCGGTGTGCTCGGGTTCCATCTCGATCGCGATGCCGATGTTCCCGGACGGCACCACCCATTTGTCTCGGCCCCTCGCCGGTGCTGTCGCTGGTGCCGGCGGTGCCGCAGAGGTCATCTATCGAGGCCTGGGACTTGGTGCATGGGCCGAGGAGGTGATCGTGGCAGCGACCGGCGCCGTGCAGATTCCGCCCGACGTGCCGCTGGACGTCGCCTGCGTGATCGGCTGCGCGGTGCAGACCGGGGTGGGGGCGGCGATCAACACAGCGCACGTGCAACCCGGCGACAACGTGCTCGTCATGGGCGCCGGCGGGATCGGCGTCTCGATCATCCAGGGTGCTGCCATCGCCGGAGCATCGAGGATCATCGTCTCGGATCCCTCGGATGCTCGTCGGGAGTCGGCCATGCGTTTCGGGGCGACCGACGTGCTTGACCCCGCACAACTCGACGTGGTGGAACAGACGCTGGCACTCACCGGCATCGGCGCCGACGTGGCATTCGACGCGGTCGGATCCGCAGCGCTCGTCGAGGCAGGGTTGGATGCCGTCCGCAGCCGGGGCACGGTCGTGATGGTCGGCGCGCCTCCGCCGGAGCAAGAGGCCAAGGTCAACGTGGCGATCACCATGTTCACCGAGAAGCGGCTGATCGGCTCGCTGTTGGGCTCCTGCTACGCGCCTCGAGACATCCCACGTCTGGTCGAGCTGTGGCGGGCAGGACGCCTGGACCTTGACGCGATGATCACGTCGCGTCGGCCGCTCGAGCAGGTCAACGAAGCGCTCGATGACATGGCGGCCGGCATTGGTCTCCGGACGGTCCTGCTGTTCGATTGACGGCCTTGGGTTTGACTGACGTTCGGCTGGGCAGGGTTTCGCCCTGGACGCACTCGAACCGTGCGCCGAGGGCGAAACCCGCGGGTGTGCCGTCCAGTCAGAGAGCGGATTCGATGGCCCCGACGATCTTGGGATCGTCGGGCACGACGGTCGGGTTGAAGCGGGCGATCACGTCACCGTCGCGTCCGACCAGGAACTTCTCGAAGTTCCACCGGATGTCGCCGACCGTGGCGTCGTCGGCGTCGGGGACAGCGGTCAGCTCGGCGTAGAGCGGGCTTCTGCTGTCGCCGTTGACATCGATCTTCTCCGTCAGCGGGAACGTGACGCCGTAGGTGACCGAGCAGAACGTGGCGATCTCCTCTGCCGAACCAGGCTCCTGCTCCATGAACTGGTTGCACGGCACCCCGACCACGGTGAAGCCCTGGTCGCCGAACCGCTTCTGGAGCTCCTCGAGTTGGGTGTACTGAGGCGTGAGGCCGCACTTGGAGGCGACGTTCACCAGCAGTGTCACCTTGCCCTTCTGGTCGGTGAGCACGCCGGGCGTGCCGTCGAGTGCGGTCAGGTCTGCGTCGTAGACGGACATGGCGGGCACCCTACAAGTGCGGGCGCGCTGAACGAGGGTCAATGAGGGCGGTGGCGGGCTCGCCGTCGGTGGATCGGCCTCCGAGTGGCCGGCCGATGTGAGGCTGGCGCCAGTAGCGATCGCTCCGGTCCCTCATGGCCCGATCTCACGAGCGTTCTCAGCCACAAGCGCGACGTGGCAGGGATGACGGGTGGGTCCAGATACCCTCAACGGCGATGTCGAACGACACCGTGAGCTTGTTCCTGGCGATGCTGGCCGTGGTGTGCCTGGTCTTCGTTGTCGTCGCCGCGGTCATCGCCGGCGTCGCAGCCACCAGGGGGCTCGGACCCGGGCTCGCCGCACTCCGTGACGCGGTGTCCGATGCAGCGCTGCCGTTGGCGTTCGCAGTCGCCGCCACATGCATGCTCGGCAGCCTCTACATGTCGGAAGTACGGCACTTCCCGCCGTGTGATCTCTGCTGGTACCAACGCATCGCGATGTACCCGCTCGCCGTCATCCTGCTCGTGGCGGTGATTCGCAAGGAAAAGGCCGTGTGGCGCTACGTCCTGCCGGTCGCGCTCATCGGTGCGACGATCAGCACCTACCACTACCTTCACGAACGGTTCCCTGACACGGTCTCCACCGCGTGCAGCCTGGAAGCCTCGTGTGCCACGTTGTGGATCTGGCACTTCCACTTCCTGTCCATCCCGGCCATGGCATGGGTGGGCTACGTCACGATCTCTACGCTCATGCTCATCGCCCGCTCCGCGCTGCGCCGTCACGCGCCGGACGCGGACATCGACGATTTCGACCCTGACACCCAGGAGGTGCCGGCATGACCGGCTCGAACCAGAAGCGCGACGCCCACGGCGGCTCAGACCCGTATTCCAAGCTCAGCAAGGCGCAGGATCGCCGGAAGATGACCTACCCGTTGGTCATCGGCGGGACAGTCCTCGTCGTCGCCGTCTGCGCGCTGGTGGCATTCCTGGCCACACGCTCCGACGACAGCACCACCAGTGCCGAGTCCGGTACGGGCGCCGCAGCGGCCGCCAAGGCCAAGCAGCAGGTTGCAGCGATCATGGTGTCCGGTGAGCCGTTGCCCGACATGCCCGACACGTCCGGTTCCTACTTCAGTGACCCGGCGACCGACAAGGCGATCGGCATGCCGGCGCTCAAGCTCGACGGTGAGTCGTTCGATGGCTCGAAGATCTCGATCGACCCGACCGATGGCACGCCTCGGGTGTTCGTCTTCGTGGCGCACTGGTGCCCTCACTGCCAACGGGAGCTGCCGGAGATCGAGGCCTGGATCAAGGCCGGCAAGCTCCCGAGGAACGTGGAGATCATCGTCATCAGCACCGCGGTGAACGAGCCGAGGGGCAACTACCCGGTGTCGGATTGGATCGTGAAGGAGGACGTCACCCCGAAGGTGCTGCTCGACGACAAGGACTCCGGTACGGCCGCCAAGTTCGGGCTGACGAGCTTTCCCTACTTCGTCATGACCAACGGCGAGGGCAAGGTCGTTGCCCGCGGGACTGGCGAGATCCCGATCGAGACCTTCGGCGCCGCGGTCGACGCGTTGGCCAAGGGTGAGGACCCGATCGCGGCCGCAAGCTGATCCCTGGGGTCGTGCGCCGGCGACGATCCGGGTCTGGGTCGTTCAGGCGGACAGGTGCGCAGAGTGAGCGGTGATCGACGGAGTCCATCGATCGCCGCCCGTCGTTGATCGTCCCTGATCGTCCCTGATCGTCACGTGGTTGCGGGTCAGCGTGAGCGAGACTCGAGTGCGAGCTTGCCAACGACCCGTCGCTCTAGGAGGTCGCGCAACGCCACCCCGACGTCTTCGAGCGCCAACGTGGTGGGTTCCACTGGATTCAGCACGCCGGCGTCGGCCTGGGCGAGCACCTCGCCGAGGAGCGCCGCGTTCTCTTGTGGGTGGCCCATGGCCCACGCGCCCCAGTCCACGCCGAGCACCGATCGGTTGCGCAACAGGACCTGGTTCGCCGGCAGCGTCGCGATCTTGCCGGACGCGAACCCGACCACCATCAGGCGGCCGCCCTCGCGCAGGGAACGCAGACCGGCTTCGGTCATCGACCCGCCGACGCTGTCGATCACGATGTCTGCGCCGCCCTCGGTGACGTCTCGGATCTGCTGTCGCAAGGGACCAGCCTCCGCCTCGGGGACTCCCGAGTCGATCACCGCATTCGCGCTGCGTTCGATGACGAGGCGCAGCTTGTCGGGGCTCGACGCCACCGCCACGGTGTGGGCACCGAAGCTGCGCGCGACGTCGAGCATCGCAAGCCCCACCCCGCCCGCAGCGCCGAAGATGACGACCCAGTCCTCGGGTCGGAGCACGGTGCGTTTGGTGAGCGTGAACCACGCCGTGCAGTACGACTGCACCATCGTCGCTGCCTGGCCGAACGTCAGCGAGGCGGGGATTCGGGTCAGCTGCTCGGGTCGAAGGACGATCTCGTCGGCGAAGCCGCCGAGCCCGATCGAGGCCATGACCCGGTCGCCCACGTCCCAACCCTCGACCGTCGGGCCCACCTCGGTGATCTCGCCAGCGATCTCGGACCCGGGCACGAACGGCAGCGTCGGCTTGATCTGGTATCTGCCCTGGACGAAGAGGGCATCGACGTAGTTCACCCCCGATGACCAGATCCGCACCCGGACCTGATCCAGGCCACACGGCACGGTGTCGAGCTCCTCGACGACGAGGTCCTCGGGTTCCCCCAGTTCACGACACATCACTGCTCGCATGTCGCGGCACGGTAGCGGGCATCCGGGGGGTCCCGGGCCCGTTGACTCCTGGAGGCTCGACCGGAAGGATCCGCAGGTGCGTTCTGAGCCGTCCATGCGAGGCCGATCCGGTACTCCCGCTGCGGCGTCGTTGGCCGACTCCGAGCTGTCGGTCCTGTGGCTCGACGCTCCCGACCGTCCGAAGGGCGGCCGTGCGGTCGAGGGCCCGCTCGACGGAGATGACACCGCAGATCTGGTGATCGTCGGCGCCGGCTACACGGGTCTGTGGGCGGCGTTGCACTCGCTCGAGTCGAACCCGTCGCGGTCGGTGATCGTCATCGACGCCGGCACCGTGGCCGGCCAGGCGTCGGGTCGCAACGGTGGGTTCGTCTCTGCGTCGCTGACTCACGGGTTGGCGAACGGCCTCGCCCGCTTCGGTCGCGACATCGACGCGACGCTCGCCGCTGGTCGTGCCAACTTCGCCGGCCTGGTTGCCGACGTGCAGCGCTACGGGATCGATGCGGGACTGGAGCACAACGGTGCGCTCGCGGTGGCAACAGAACCTTGGTGCGTTCCCGGCGTCGCCGCGGCAGCGACGCTCGCTCGGTCTCACGGCGAGGACGTCGAGTGCCTCGACGGCGAGGGAATACGAGCGATGATCGACTCGCCAACGTTCCTGTCCGGTGCGTGGACGCGCACCGGCGAGGCGCTGGTGGACCCGGCCCGTCTGGGTTGGGGGCTGGCCGATGCCGTCCACTCGATGGGTGGGCGGATCTGCGAACGCACGACGATGACCGGCATCGAGCGACACGGCGCAGGAGTGGCGGTGCAGACCGACCGGGGTCGCATCGTCGGCTCCGCCGCGGTGCTCGCCACCAACGCCTTTCGCTCGCCGATCCGCGCGATCAACCGTCGCGTCGTGGCCGTGTATGACCACGTGCTCGCCACCGAGCCGCTGAACGCCGAACAGCTCCGCTCGATCGGGTGGGTCGGTCGCCAGGGCTTGTCCGACACGACGAACCAGTTCCACTACTCCCGCCTGACGGTCGACGACCGGATCCTCTGGGGTGGCTACGACGCGGTGTTCCACAACTGGGGTCGCATCGATGAGCGGTTCGAGGACCGGCCGGAGACCTCAATGAAGCTGGCCGAGCACTTCCTCGCCACGTTCCCGCAACTGGAGGGCGTGCGGTTCAGCCACCGGTGGGCGGGCGTGATCGACACGTCCACCCGGTTCTCGGTGGGGTTCGGGACTGCCCTTGACGGGCGCGTCGCCTACGCCGTCGGCTACACGGGCCTGGGCGTCGCAGCGACGCGCTTCGGGGGTCGGGTGTGCGTCGACCTGCTGTTCGATCCGGAGTCGGAGCTGCTGCGCCTCGATCTTGTTCGCACCGCAGCGGTTGCGTTCCCGCCGGAGCCGGCGCGCACCGTGGGCATCCAGATGACCCGTCGGGCGATCGCGAAGGCTGACGCCAACGAGGGGCGGCGCGGACCGTGGCTTCGGATGCTCGACCGTCTGGGTCTCGGCTTCGACTCCTGACGGCGCCGACCGAACCGTCCGCCCCTCCCGGTTCTCTCGCCGCGGTTCTCTCACCCCTCCGGTTCTGTTGCGCAGAACCGCGGAGAACTCCGCGGTTCTGCGCAACAGAACCGGCGATGTGGTGGGTTTCGACAGCTTCGGGTCGTCGTCGTAGCGTCGGGACTCATGCGGAGCCCCAAGGACTTCTTCAAGCCTCTCGCCGTCGGCGCACCCGAGCCCCTTCGGGAGATCCCGTTCCCGCCCTCGCGGATGATCCACTTCTTCCCGCCGCACCTCGAGAAGGTCACGGCGAAGCTGCCCGAGATCGCTCCGACGGTCGACATCCTGCTCGGCAACCTCGAGGACGCCATCCCGATGGATGCCAAGGAGGCCGCTCGCTCCGGCTTGGTGAAGGTCGCCAAGGAGAACGACTTCGGCGACACCCAGCTGTGGACCCGCGTCAACAGCCTGGACTCACCGTGGGTGCTCGATGACCTCAACACCCTGGTCACCGAAGTCGGCGACAAGCTCGACGTCATCATGGTGCCCAAGGTCGAAGGCCCCGAGGACATCCACTACGTCGACCGTCTGCTCGCTCAGCTCGAAGCCAAGGCGGGCCTGACCAAGCCGCTCATGGTGCATGCCATCTTGGAGACCGCTCGGGGTGTGTCCAACATCGAGGAGATCTGCCTGGCGTCGCCTCGTATGCAGGGCCTCTCGCTCGGCCCGGCTGACCTCGCCGCGAACCGTCGCATGAAGACCACACGTGTGGGCGGCGGTCACCCGGACTACCTGGTTCGGGTCGATCCGCCCGCCGGCGAGGACGGTCCCGAGTACAACGCGGATCGGGCCACCTTCCAGCAGGACCTGTGGCACTACACGATCTCGCGCATGGTCGATGCCTGCGCCATGGCCGGCATCCTGCCGTTCTACGGTCCGTTCGGCGACATCAAGGACACCGTGGCGTGCGAGGACCAGTTCCGCAACGCCTACCTGCTCGGTTGCGTCGGCGCCTGGTCGCTGCACCCGGTGCAGATCGACATCGCCAAGAAGGTGTTCTCGCCGGAGCCTGCTGAGGTCGCCCACGCCCAAGAGGTCATCGATGCCATGGGCGACGGCACGGGTGCCGTCATGTTGAACGGCAAGATGGAAGACGACGCGTCGGTCAAGCAGTGCCACGTGGTGGTCAACCTTGCCCGTCAGCTCGCCGAGCGGGACCCGTCGCTCGCAGAGCGCTACGGCTTCTGAGCCGACGACCTCCACGATCCACCCCTCCCTGGCGGTTCCTGACGTCGGCGACTCGTGTTGCTGAGGTCGGGTATGCCACGTGGAGCGCAACCACTCGAACGCAGGAGATGCACACGTGACGAACGAGCTCCGACCCCGCCGCAGCGCTCTGTACATGCCCGGCGCCAACGACAAGGCACTGGAGAAGGCCAAGTCGCTGCCGACCGACGCGATCATCTTCGACACCGAGGACTCCGTCGCTCCCGACATGAAGGTCGTCGCACGCGAGAAGGTCGCAGCGGCGGTGCAGTCCGGGGAGTACGGGTCGCGTGAGCTCACGATCCGGGTGAACTCGATCGAGACCGAGTGGCACACCGATGATCTCCGGTCCGCGGCCCAGGCCGGTCCCGACGGGATCGTCGTGCCCAAGGTGAGCTCCGCTGCTGACGTCGTTGCAGTTGAGCGCGTCATCGAGGCCGCGGGAGTCCCGGACCACACCCGGATCTGGGCGATGTTGGAGACGCCCGAGGCCGTGGAGCGTGCGGTGGAGATCGCCACCAGCTCCGAGCGACTGTCGGTCCTCATCATGGGGACGAACGACCTGGCCAAGGAGCTTCGGGCCGCCCTGGTTCCGGGCCGCGCCCCGCTGCTGTGGGGCCTCGCCCGCTGCCTGAACGCCGCCCGCTACGCCGGCAAGATCATCCTCGACGGCGTGTACAACGACGTGCGTGACCCCGACGGCTTCGCCCTCGAGGCCACCCAAGGCGCTCAGATGGGCTTCGACGGCAAGACGTTGGTGCACCCGTCGCAGGTCGAACCGTGCAACGTGGCGTTCTCGCCGACGGCCGAAGAGGTCGAGCACTCCCGGCGGGTCATCGCCGCGTTTGACGAGGGTCTTGCCGCCGGCAAGGGCGTGATCACCGTCGACGGTCGGATGATCGAGAACCTGCACGTCGACAACGCCCGCCGTGCGATCGCGATCGCCGACGCGATCGCTGCGCTCGCCGACTGACCCAACTCAGGTTCTGTTGCGCAGAAGCGCGGAGATCCCCGCGGTTCTGCGCAACAGAACCGGGTGTGGGGGCAACAGAACCGGGGTGGGTGCAACAGATCTGGCCCGCGAGGGAACGGGTCCGGTGCAGACTGTGCCGATGCAGACCGGCAACTTCATCAACGGCACGTTCCGTCCAGCGGAGTCGGGCGCCACCGACGACGTGTTGGCCCCGGCGACCGGTGAGGTCATCGCAACCGTCGCGAGCTCCGCAGCGGCGGACGTCGACGCGGCGGTCGACGCCGCGAAGGCGGCCTTCACCACCTGGTCAGAGACGACTCCTCGCGAGCGGTTCGAGAAGATCAGCGCACTCGCCGACGCGATCGAGGAAGACCTCGACGAGCTCAAGTCGCTCGAGTCCTCCAACGTCGGCAAGCCGATGTCGATCATCGACTTCGAGTTCGATCTGACGGTCGACAACTTCCGGTTCTTCGCTGCTGCGGCACGGTTCCAGGAAGGTCGCGCCGCGGGGGAGTACCTGGAGGATCACACCAGCTTCGTGCGTCGCGACCCGCTCGGTGTCGTCGGCTCGATCGCCCCGTGGAACTACCCGCTCAACATGGCCACGTGGAAGGTCGGCCCAGCGCTCGCCACTGGCAACACCGTGGTGCTCAAGCCGTCGGAGCTCACCCCGCTCACCGCGATCCGCCTGGCGGAGCTCGCTGCGGACATCTTCCCGCCGGGCGTGTTCAACGTGGTGCTCGGCCAAGGGGAGTCAGCCGGAGCAGCGCTCGTGGCGCACCCCGACGTTGCGATGGTGTCGATCACCGGCGATGTGTCGACCGGCAAGATGATCGCCCGCAACGCGGCCGACACGCTCAAACGGGTGCACCTGGAGCTCGGCGGCAAGGCGCCGGTCATCGTGTTCGACGACGCGGACGCCGGTACCGTCGTTCAGTGCCTGGCCGAGATGAGCTACTACAACTCCGGGCAGGACTGCACCGCTCCGTGCCGCGTGATCGCCGGACCCAAGGTGTTCGACGACATCGTGGCCGGGCTCACCGAGTCGGTGCGTGCGCTGGCGTGGGGTGATCCGTCCGATCCGGCAACCGCGGTCGGGCCGGTGATCTCCGCCGAGCAGCAGGCGAAGGTGGCGGGCATGGTCGAGCGGGCGTTGGCAGCTGGCGCCGAGGTGACTGCCGGCGGATCGACGCCGCAGCGCCCCGGGTTCTTCTACGAGCCCTCGGTCGTGGTGAACCCGCAGCAGGACTCCGAGATCGTGCAGCGGGAGGTGTTCGGGCCGGTGGTGACGGTGCAGCGCTTCAGCGACGAGGATCAGGCGCTGGCGTGGGCGAACGGCGTGGACTACGGCCTGGCGTCCTCGGTGTGGACCAACGACGTGGCGCGAGCCATGCGCATGGCCAAGCGTCTGCAGTTCGGCACGGTGTGGGTCAACGACCACATTCCGATCGTGTCGGAGATGCCGCACGGCGGGTTCAAGCAGTCCGGCTACGGCAAGGACATGTCGATCTACGCCCTGGAGCACTACACCGAGATCAAGCACGTCATGGTCAAGTTCTGACCGAAGGTGCCCGGTGGTCGGCGCCTCCAGCCGGCGATCAGTGCAAGGATCTGCGGGTGAGCGATCAACTGCCCCCACCTCCTCCGCCCGACCCCGTGCCGTCGAACCCCGTGCCGTCGAACCCCGTGCCGTCGAACCCCGTGCCGTCGAACCCCGTGCCGTCGAACCCGCCCGCGGGCTGGTATCCGGACCCACAAGGTGTGACCCGTTGGTGGGACGGCACGACATGGGGTGAGGTCGCTCCTGCGCCCGCGCCGGGAGCCGCTCCGGCGCCTCCGCCAGGGTTCGGTTCCATGTCGCCGGCGACGATTCCGGCGCAGGGCTATGCCGGGTTGGGTGGCCAGGACCAGACCGGCACAGCGTCGCTCGCTCACTGGCTGGGTGCGATCGGCTTCCTGTTCCCGTGCTTCGGGTGGATCGGTCCGCTGGCCATCTATGCCTCAGCGAAGCCGGAGCAGACCTTCGTGCGTCACCACGCGGCGGAGGAGCTGAACTTCCAGATCACCTTGGTGATCGCATACGTCGCCAGCTTCGTGCTGATGTTCGTCTGCGTGGGCTTCTTCACGTTCCTGGTCGTGTGGGTGATGAACCTGGTGTACCCGATCATCGCCGCCACGAAGGCCAAGAACGGCGAGTGGTACCGCTATCCGATCAACATCCGGATGGTGTCGGGCGCGGTCGGCTGATCGGCACGACGCGACGATCTGTCGCTGCGGCCCGTTCTTGTGTGGGATCGACCTCTGAGCGGTCGATCCCGCACGCGAAACCCCGCACTCGAAGCCCGGTCCACGCAGGACCTCGACCTCAGCGCAGGTCAGGCGTCCTTCGCACGCTCGACGAGCTGCTTGGCGCAGACACGCAGGCAGAGCACCTCGTCGGCACCTTCGAAGATCGACAGCACCCGGGCGTCGAGCCAGAGTCGGCTGACCGTGTACTCCTCGGCGTAACCCATGCCGCCGTGGATCTGCATGGCTTCGCGGGTGACCCACTCGGCCGCCTTGCACACGTACGCCTTGAGCAGCGCCGCTTCCATCTTGCCGCCGCCGCCGGCGACCTGGCGGGCGATGTCGTAGGAGAACTGCCGTGCCCCTTGGACGGTGACGGCCATGCGGCCGAGCTTGGCAGCGTTCAACTGGTAGTCGCCGACCGACTTGCCGAACACCTTGCGATCCTCGGCGTACTGGCGGGCCTCTTCGAGCGCGGCCTGCATGACGCCGACGGCGCGAGCCGCGGTCTGGAGGCGGCCGTTCTCGAAACCGGCCATCTGGTAGTAGAAGCCGCGTCCCAGCCCGCCGTCGCCGCCGATGAGGTTCTCGTCGGGGACGAACCAGTTCTCGAGTGCGATCTCATAGGAGTGCATGCCGCGGTAGCCGATCGTGTCGATCGGGCTGCCCTCCATCTTGCCGCCGCCGAAGTCGTTCTCCTGGGTCTGTGCGAACCCGTGGCCTTCGCCGCGCTCCTTGGGGACGATGAACATCGACAGGCCCTTGTGGGTCTTGGAACGGTCCGGATCGGTGCGTGCGAGCAGCATGAGGACATCCGCTCGGGCGCCGAAGGTGCACCAGGTCTTGACGCCGTTGATCAGCCAGCCGCCGTCGACCTTGGTGGCGCCGACCTTGACGCCGGCGACGTCGGAGCCGAAGTCGGGTTCGGTCACCGCGACGGCGTTCATGATCTCGGCCGATGCGAGCTTGGGTAGCCAGTGCTGCTTCTGCTCCTCGGTGCCGCCGGTCTCGAGCGCCCGGGCCAGGATCTCGGGCCGGGTGATGAGCGATCCGCCTGCGCCGAGTGAACCGCGCGACAGCTCCTCGGTGGCGACGATCATGGCGATGTAGTCCGACTCCGTACCGCTCGCGAAGCCGCCGTACTCCTCGGAGATCGACAGGCCGAAGGCGCCCATCTCTGCGAGGCCGGAGATGATGTCCTCGGGGATGTCGTCGTTGTGGCGGTGGATGTGCTCTGCCACCGGAGCGATCTTCTCATCAGCGAAGCGGCGGAACGTGTCCTGCACCATCTCGAAGTCCGAGTCGAGTCCGCGGGGCCCGTCGGTCTGAGCGAGCGATGCCAGGAACGCCGGAGCCCGGTAGGCAGCGGCGACGGAGCGCGTGGCGTCGAGGTCCGACGCTGCGATGCCCCATTCGGCTTCGCGGCCGAACGTCTTGGCGGCGAGGTCGGCGAGGGCTTCGGCAGCGAACGCACACGCGACCTTGGCCTGGTCGTCTCCGTGTGCGCCGTACCCGAGCAGGCTTCGCGACGCCATGACCGCAGCGGCGGCGTGCGCCACGTCGTAGGCGAGGACCTGGTTGGCGTCGATCCCGTCGGCAGCCAGCCGGGCGATCCCGCTGTCGAGCACGCGCTGGGCAGCGTCCAGCGCGGTGGCGACCGCGTCGAGATCCGGCGTGGGAAGGGCTTCGCTCGTCATGGCCGCGAGGTTACCGGCCGGTAACGGGGGGCCTCCAAGTGGTCGCTCATCGCTGACGGTGCTGCGGCGCGCCGACCGCTGGCCTCGGCGGCTCTGCCGGTCCAGCAGGAGACACCTCACTGCCGGCGACGCGATCAAGGTGCTCGACAAGATCGCCGAGCGGCATCGGCCGTGCCAGCGCGAACCCCTGCGCGGTGTCGCAGCCGATCGACCGCAGCTGGTTGACGCTGCGCAGATCCGCCACCCCTTCAGCCGTGACCGACAAACCCAAGTGGTGGGCGACGTCGATGATCGAGCGCGCCATGCGGTCGTCGCCGTCGAGCAGCTCTTCGACGAATCGCCGGTCGATCTTCACCTCGTCGACGGGGAGGTCCTTGATCAGCGCGAGTGACGACGCTCCGCTGCCGAAGTCGTCGATGGAGAAGCGGATGCCCGCTCGGTGCAGCCGACGGATCACGTCGGTCGACCTTCGGGGGTCGTCCATGATTTGGTCTTCGGTCAGCTCCATCCAGAGGCTTCCAGGCTCGAAGGTGGGCGTGCTGCACAGGTCGCAGAGCCAGTCGGCCCACACTGGGTCGAAGAGGTTGCGTGTCGACAGGTTCACGCTCGCCGAGCTGAGGCCTCGGCCGGTCAGCGCCGCCAGCGCTTCGCACGCCTGGACCGTCACGGTCTGGGTGATGGCGCGGATTGCGCCCGATACCTCGGCGAGCTCGATGAAGTCCGACGGCGCAAGGAGTCCGTGACGAGGATGACGCCAGCGCACGAGCGCTTCGACGCCGAAGGTGGACATGGTGGCGAGGTCGACGCGGGGCTGGAAGTGCACCTCGACGGCGTCGGTGAACTTCGCTTCGCGGAGATCCGACAGCAGCTCGAGTCGTCGGACTGCCGCGACCTCCTGATTCGTCGAGTGCACGACGTGGCCCCCGCCTGACTGCTTCGCGTCGTACATTGCGCCGTCGGCTCGGCGCATCAGTGTCGCTGCGTCGGTGCCGTGCTCGGGGGCCACTGCGATGCCGACGCTCGCTGAAACCTGTAGGCGGTACTGGCCGACCTGCACCGGCTCGCAGGCGAGCTCGTTGAGGCGTCGTGCGACGTCGATCGCAGCGGGAAGGGTGGCGTCGGTGGTGAGCAGCACGGCGAACTCGTCGCCGCCGAGTCGGGCGATCGTGTCGCAGTCGCGCAGTCGACTCGACATGCGATGCGCCAGCTCTTTGAGGAGCGCGTCGCCGTATTCGTGCCCGAGGGAGTCGTTGACGTCCTTGAACTGGTCGAGGTCGATCATCAGCAGTGCGACGGGCGCGCCGGTCTGGGCGCTGTCGTCGAGCGAACTGGTCAGGCGTTGGTGCATGAGCGCTCGGTTCGCCAGACCGGTGAGCACGTCGTGGGTTGCCTGGTGGCGGAACGCTTCTGCGGTTCGTGCCCGCTTGGTCACGTCCTCCAGGGAGATGCCGACGCAGCGGTCGGGGAGGGGTACCGCCCTCAGGGAGAAGACCTCATCGATGCCGCGGATCTGCACGAATGGAGCGTCGTGTGGCACGCCGGTGCGGACGACGACGGCCATGTCGTGGAGGAACTCGTCGGTGACGGGCAGCAGGTCGCACGCTCGGTGTCCGATCGCTCGCTCGTCGAGCGTCACGATCGAGCTCGCTGCGGGGTTCGCTGCGAGCAGCACCAGGCTGGTCGGGTCGTCGGGGTCGGGCATCCGCATCACGAACAGCGCAATCGGGATCCCCTCGATGAAGTCGGAGTATCGCCGCAGCGACGACTCGGCCTCCCACCGTGCGGTTTCGTCGACCAGGACGCCTCGGCGGCGGATCACCTTGCCGGAGCCGTCGGTCACGACCTTGACCCGGTTCTGCAGGCGACGAAGTCGGCCCCACGCGTCGGTGACCCGGAAGTGCACCTCGACGTCCTCGCCGTGAGCGATCAGCCGTTGGCCTTCGAGGACCACGGACAGGTCGTCGGGGTGGATGCAGCTGTGGAAGAAGCTGGAGTCGCTCAGCTGCTCATGCGACAAGCCGAGCAGGTCGACCACGTGGTCGCTCAGGAAGTCGGCCGGCCCGCTGGGCCCGGTGCCTTCCCACACGGCTGCATCGATGCCGTTGACCAGTTCGTCGTAGCGGTCGCGTTGTGCGGTCAACGTCGTGGCGACGTGGCCGTAGATGATCGTCGAGAAGGTCGAGGCGACGACCCACGCGATGAAGTACGGCTGCCAGGCCTCCACGTTGCCGCTCATGCCGATCGCGAGCAGGGCGACGCCCGTGATGGGCATGAGCCAGCAGACGAGGCGGACGCCGAACCAAAACACGTACAGCCCGGCACACGCGGACAGCATGACGATGACTACTCCGTACGACGCCGGCACGGCGGCGGCGACGCAGCAGGCGACGGTGACGTCAGCGATCGCCAACACGTGCGGCGCTGTCGCACCGCGGCGGATGCGCCAGGTCAACATCAGGTTGGATGCACCGCCGAAGAACAAGATCGCGGCGCCGATCTGCAACCGATGGGACCCGAAGAGCGGGAGCAGCATCACCGCGGCACCCATGACGATCGCGGCCACCGTCCTCCAGCGGAGGATCTCCACTTGATACTCGCGGCGGACCTGATCTTGGGGCGGGCGCGAAGCGACGGGTGCGCCCGCCGGCGATCGTGTCGGTCTCCGCCGGATCGACGCAGAAGCGCTGTGCTCGCTGTCGTGGTGCTCGTCGCCGCCCATGGCTTGGTTCCCTTCCCTGCCCGGCGCTGCCGCCGGGTCCTTCCCCGTCGTCCTCAGCGGGCGACGGGGCTGACAGCGCGGTGTCCCTCATCACGCTGAGCGCAAGGTACACCACGCTAAGTGGGCACTTTGGAGGGTAGATCTGCCCAATTGCCTTGTCAGCACCTTGCGGGATGTGGAGCCGTTCGACCCACCGTTCGGGGCCGAACGGCCCATCGTCGGCCCTGCGGAATGCTCACGCTCAGCGGTTGGCGAATCGACAATGTGCAAGGCTGGTGACGTGACCGTGAACCCCGTTGCCGCCGGCGGGTTCTCCTCTGCTGCAGCCACCTATGCCCGAATCCGCCCGACGTACGCCAGAGGGGCGATCGGGGCGATCAAGGCGCTGTGCCCGAACGGCGCTTCGGTACTCGATGTGGCAGCCGGAACCGGGATCCTGTCAGGGCAGCTGGTCCGGGCGGGTCTCGATGTGGCCGCGGTCGAGCCGCTCGACGCAATGGCTCGTCAGCTGCGCCTGTCGCTGCCCGAAGTGGCGTTGACCCGGTGCGTCGCGGAAGCCCTGGCGGTGCGGGGTCGCTCGATCGACCTGATCAGCGTCGGGCAGGGCTTCCACTGGTTCGATGTCGATCGGGCTCTGTCGGAGGCGGCAAGGGTCCTGCGCCCTGGCGGCGTGCTCGCACTGGTCTGGAACGTGCGTGACGAATCCGTGCCCTGGGTTGATGAGTTGACTCAACTGGTGGAGGAGCGCACCGGCGGCCGGCCCTACGACGATCACCGTGAGCGTCCGTGGTCAGAAGTCGTTGCCGAGAGTGGTCTGTTCGATGCCGTGGTAGTGCAGCGGTTCCCGAACCCGATCCGAACCGACATCGACGGCGTGGTCGACCGTCTGCGCTCCACGAGCTTCGTGGCGATGCTCGACGACGGCGCTCGGGAGTCGCTCGTGGCCGAGGCTCGCCGGCTCCTTGCAACGCACCCTGAACTGGTCGGTTCGTTCGACTACCCGCATCACACGGTGCTGCACACGTGTCGCTCGTCGATCCGCTGAGCGCCGAACAGGATCGAGTGCTGTCCCTGGGGTACGCAGCACTGCGCGACTTTCCATGGCGTCAGACGCGTGACCCGTGGTCGGTGCTGGTCAGCGAGGTGATGCTGCAACAGACCCAGGCCGTCCGGGTCGTGCCGCGTTGGGAGCAGTTCCTGCACCGATGGCCAACCGTAGGTGGGTGTGCTGCGGCACCACTCGGCGACGTGCTGCGGGAGTGGCAGGGGCTCGGCTACCCGCGTCGAGCCCGCAACCTGTGGCTGACCGCCCAGGTCTGCGTCGAACGCCACGGTGCGGCACTCCCCGACACGCTTCCCGAGCTGCTCGCACTTCCTGGCATCGGTGCGTACACCGCTCGTGCGGTGCTGGCGTTCGCTCACGAATCCGATGTCGGGGTCGTGGACACCAACATCGCTCGGGTGCTCGCTCGTCGAGCCGGCGTGCGACTGACCCCGAAGGCGGCGCAGGCCGCGGCGGACGCCCTGGTGCCCGAGCACTGCTCGTGGGAGTGGAACCAGATGCTCATGGACCTCGGAGCGCAGCGCTGCCGCGCCGAACCCCGATGCGACGGCTGCCCGCTGGAGTGCCTCTGGAGAGACGCCGGGTGGCCCGACCCCGATCCCGCCCAGGGCTCAGCGGGTGTGTCGCGACGTCAGGCTCCCTTCGTCGGGTCGGACCGGCAGCTGCGCGGTCGGGTGCTGGCGTTGGTTGCGGACTCGTCGTGTTCGGTCGAGTCGTTGGAGTCCCACCTGGTCGGGCCCGATGCGGATCGCGAACGCGTGCGGCGAGTGGTTCGCTCGCTCGTCGCCGATGGACTCGTGGCGGTGACGGCCGGCTCGGTTCAGCTGCCGTGAGAGAGAATTCGGTCACAGGCCGGGGCGCGGAGCGCTGAGGTTCATTTACTGTTCACCGGCGCGGACGGTTGGCAGGGACCGATCCGACTCGAACAGGGGGACGGTTCTGAACGTCACGTTCTACGGCGTGCGGGGGTCGACGCCCTGTTCGGACGAGCGACTCGCCCGATACGGCGGCAACACCGCGTGCGTCGTCATCGACCACCCGGGCCACCAGCCCATCGTCTTCGACCTGGGTACCGGACTGCGCTTCTTCGGGATGTCGTTGGCCGAGACGTGCGCTGGTTCCGAGGCCCCCGGTCCCTTCCGCGGCACCGCGCTCGTGACGCATCTCCACTGGGATCACGTCCAGGGCATCCCCTTCTTCGCTCCGCTCCTCTGCAACGGCGCCGAGTTGGACCTCTACGCGCCGACCCAACCGGAGCATTCGCTGTCGGAGGTGGTTCGCGGATTCCTGTCCCCGCCGTACTTCCCTGTCGCCGTAGAGGCACTCCCGGGCGACATCCGATTCCACGACACGGCTGCGGGCACCTTCGGTGTGGGTGATGCAGTGGTGCGCTCCGCGTGGGTGCCGCACGTGGGCCCGACGCTCGGCTATCGCGTGGAGCTCGACGGCAGATCGGTCGCCTACGTGAGCGATCACCAGCAGCCTGCGGTGGGTTCGACCGACGTCGACCAAGCGGTGCTCGACCTGTGCAGGGATGCCGACGTGCTGATCCACGACGCCCAGTTCGACGCGGCGGAGTTCGCTCAGCGCAGCGACTGGGGTCACTGCACCGTCGAGTATGCCGTCGAGGTTGCAGCCCAGGCCGGGTGTCGGACGCTGGTGCTGTTCCACCACGATCCGTCACACCACGACGATCGCGTCGACGAACTGCTCGCGGAGGCCCGATCCATCGCCGAACATCGTGGCGTTCCAGAGGTGATCGCCGCCCACGAAGGCCTGACGATCTCGCTCGCATCCACGCCGGTGGTGGCCGCAACATCGCAGTCCGCACGGGCCGCCACTCCAACGGGTTCACCGGGCGGTGCCGGCCATGACGCCGCTGCAGACACCGCGGCAGACGTCATTGCAGACGTTGCGGCAACGGGCGATGACCGGGCCGCGTCCTCACCGATCTCGTCCGCCCGGTAGGTTTCGGGACGTGACCATCGACACCACCGACGCAACGGGATCCGGCGACGCCCCCATCGAGATCGACCCGTCCCTGTACCGCCAGGTGCTCGGCCACTTCCCGACCGGGGTCACAGTGGTGTCGTCGACGGTCGATGATCGACCGCTGGGCCTCGCCATCGGCAGCTTCTTCTCGGTCTCGCTCGACCCGCCACTCGTCGGCTTCTGCGTGGCGCGCACGTCGTCGACGTGGCCGCTGATCGCCCAGACCGGCGTGTTCGGCATCAGCGTCCTCGCCGAAGATCAGAGCGAGACCTCGGGTCAGTTCGCCTCCAAGGCAGCCGACAAGTTCGAGGGCATCTCCTGGGACCCGTCGCCGATCACCCGCTCGCCGCTCATCCACGGGGCGGTGGCCCACATCGACTGCGAGCTCTACGAGACCCACGAGGGTGGCGACCACCTCATCGTGGAAGGCCTGGTGCGTTCGCTCGACGTCCACCGACCCGACGTCGGCCCGCTCCTGTTCTTCAAGGGCGGCTACGGCCGTCACTCGCAGCTCTGAGCTCATGGCGATCTACGCACTTGGCGATCAGGAGCCGGAGATCCATCCCAGCGCCTACATCCACCCCGACGCGGTCGTCATCGGCTCGGTCGTGATCGGGGCCGAGTCGTCGGTGTGGCCGTGCGCGGTGCTGCGCGGCGACGACGGGTTCATCTTCATCGGCGAGCGGTGCTCGGTCCAGGACGGTGCGGTGATCCACACCACGTCGTTCTGGCCGACGACGGTCGGCAACGAGGTCACGATCGGTCACCTCGCCCACCTCGAAGGGTGCACGATCGAGGACAAGGCACTGATCGGCATCGGATCCAAGGTGTTGCACAACGCGACCGTCGGTCGGGAAGCGATCGTCGGTGGGGGAGCATTCGTCGGCAACAACAAGGTGGTGCCACCGCTCGCGATGGCCCTCGGCATCCCAGCGACGATCAAAGAGGGCGCCGTCACCCCTGGGCACTTCGACATGGGGATCCAGTCATATGTGGATCGGCGAGAGCGGTTCCGAACGCAGCTGCGTCGCCTCGACTGAAGCGCTTTCGGTACGGTCGACGTCGACCGACTCTGGACGGTTCCACAGGGGTGCTGCGTGAGGCAGGGTGATCTGCCCCTACCCTTGAGTGCTCGGGCGTCCCACAATGGGTACCTGAGCATGATCCGCTTGATCAGCGCGGACCGCTGCACTCAACGACTTCGACCATTGCGAGCCCTGAACTCACATGCGACGCCACTTCACCTCACTCGCCTTGGCCGTCACCGCCGTCGCGGTGGCCGCAGGACTTTCCGTGGCTGCACCGGCCGGAGCGCAGGGCTGCACTGGCGACACGGTGACCGCAGCGATGTCGTCGGCGAGCGTCAGCGGACCCGCTTGGTCGGTGACGAACGCGTGCGCGGACGCCCGTGACTACTTCACTGGCCAGGTGCAGGGCCACGCGTTCGCGATCGGCATCTCGGTCGTGACCTACGACGACGGCCACACCGGCCGGCTTGCGTTCCTGTCGGTTCGTGCCGACGCTGCCCAGACCGTGACGGTGATCGGCATGGAGGACCCCCGTACGGGCAAGCTCCACTTCGCCGGCACCGTGCGTCAGGCTGCAGTGGGCGCCACCGGTGCCACGGTGTCGGGTTCCGGTATCGGGTTCCCGCCGCTCGAGGCCGCCACGGTGAAGCTCGACTTCAGCGACACCTCGGCCCCGTGGCCGGACTGGGCGACCGGTGCCACCACGACGACCACGTCGTCCATCCCCGCTGATCCCAACGCCGCGGTTCCCACGTCGTCGGTTCCCTCCGAGCAGCCGGCGATCCCCGCTGTCCCCACCGATACGGCAACCACGACCACCGTCCCGTCGGTGACCTCGACGGTGCCGTCGGTAGCGACCATCCCGAGCGTGCCGGGCATGGACCTCACCACGACCACGCTGACGGATCGCTCCTGACCTTCGGCGGAGTCCGCCGGTTCGCTCGTCGCCCGGAGCCGGCTACGAGGTGTCTGACGCCAGCCAGTGCACCCACGACACGTCGACGTTCAGGTTCCGCACCACGGTGAACCCGAGCAGGAACACGCCGATCGCGATCCAACCGGCCCGCGAGACCTTGGGCAGCGTGAACGGCTTGTCCTGGATCGAGCGGATGAGCCAGAGCACCCACACGATTGCAGCGATCGGGAGGCCGATCGCCACGAGCACGTTGTGATCGGCCGCGGCGAGCCAATCGCCGCGGAGCAGTGCGTTCGTGGCGCGCAACCCGCCGCACAGCGGGCAGTCGATGCCGAACACGGCCTTGGACCAGCACACCGCGGTACCGCCGTCACCCGGGTCCCACATCGCGACCGCCGCGCACCCGGCAACGAGTACCGCGCCAGTTGCGGCCGGGGTGATCCAGCGCGGTCGCTGCGTCGTCGGTAGCGCCGCTGGGGGAGCCCAATCCGAGGTGTTCGGCAGGCTCGCCGGAACGCCGTCATGCGGCTGTTCGGCGAGGTCGCCGTCGGTCACGGTCACGTCGCTCACACTACGCCTGGATGGTTCCTCAGCGGGGCCGGTGGCAACGATCCCCGCTGGTGAACGCCGCCTGATCGGATCGGTGCGCAGGGCGGCGGGAACCACCCGATCAGGGAATGTCGGGCTGGCCAGGGGGTTGTTACTATCTGCGTAGGAGAAATCCGTCTCCGCTCTGTGCCCACCAGGTCTGCCCACCCGGCCTGCCTGCTCAGTTCTGTCCGCCTGTTCTGCCCGCTCTGCGTGAGGAGCCCACATGTCGGTCGATCTCGACCTCTCGAAGTACTCGCTCGGATGGAGCGACGAAGAGGACTACGTCTTCAAGCCCAAGCGCGGACTCGACGAGGCGATCGTTCGCGAGATGTCGTGGATGAAGGGTGAGCCGCAGTGGATGCTCGACTACCGCCTCAAGTCGCTCAAGGCGTTCGAACGTCGACCCATGCCCAATTGGGGCGGCGACATGTCAGAGATCTACTTCAACGACATCTACTACTACATCAAGCCCACGAACGCTCAGGTCGACGAGTGGGACGAGCTGCCCGACGCGATCAAGAACACCTACGAGAAGCTGGGCATCCCAGAAGCGGAGCGCAAGTACCTCGCCGGGGTCACCGCCCAGTACGAGAGCGAAGTCGTCTTCCACCGCAACCGTGAGGACTTGGAGCGCCAGGGCGTCATCTTCTGCGACATGGACACGGCGCTGCGCGAGCACCCCGAGCTCGTCAAGCAGTACTTCGGCACCGTCATCCCTCGCAACGACAACAAGTTCTCCGCGCTGAACTCGTCGGTGTGGTCAGGCGGTTCGTTCATCTACGTCCCGCCGGGTGTCGAGGTGGACATGCCGCTGCAGGCGTACTTCCGCATCAACGCCGAGAACATGGGCCAGTTCGAGCGCACGCTGATCATCGCCGACAAGGGTTCCAAGGTGCACTATATCGAGGGCTGCTCCGCCCCGGTGTACACGTCGGACTCGCTGCACTCCGCGGTCGTCGAGATCGTCGTGAAGGAAGCCGCTCGGGTCACCTACACGACCATCCAGAACTGGTCGAACAACGTCTTCAACCTGGTCACCAAGCGTGCTCGGGTCGAGGCAGAGGGCCACATGGAGTGGATCGACGGCAACATCGGGTCTCGCTTGACCATGAAGTACCCGTCGGTCGTCATGGTCGGACCCAAGGCATCCGGCGAAGTGCTGTCGGTGGCGTACGCAGGTGCCGGCCAGCACCAGGACACCGGTTCCAAGATGATCCATGCCGCGCCGGAGACCACCTCCAAGATCGTCTCCAAGTCGATCTCCAAGGACGGCGGCAAGACGTCATACCGGGGCCTGGTTCGGGTCGAGAACGATGCCTACGGTTGCAAGTCCCATGTGCAGTGCGACGCTCTGATCCTCGATCCGGATTCCATCTCTGACACCTACCCGTACATGGAGGTCGGCGCACGCGACGCGGTCATCGGCCACGAGGCCACCGTGTCGCGCGTCGCGGACGAGCAGCTCTTCTACCTGATGAGCCGTGGGCTCTCCGAAGAGCAGGCCATGTCGATGGTCGTCAACGGCTTCATCGAGCCCGTCACCCGAACGCTGCCCATGGAGTACGCGGTCGAGTGGTCTCGGCTGATCGAGCTGCAGATGGAAGGCAGCGTCGGCTGATGCTTCGGACCGTCGGCACCTGATCGACGGTCACCTCGGCAGCGGCGCCGGTCGCAGCGATTCGGGCCGACTCGGATCGCATCGACCGGGGTCAGCCGACCGTTGGTGCGGTCCCCCGACGGTCGACCATGCGGAACCCTCCGACGCCGTCGGAGCGGGCATCGATCGACGCTCGTGCTGCATCGCGGATGAGCGCGTCGGGAATCGCGGCACTGTCACCGACGGCGATCCCGATCACCATGTCGATGGCCACGGCGTGGTCGAATACGTTGACGTCCTCGACGACGCTTGCGAGCAGGCGATACGCAACGCCGGCTGCGTCCTGTGCGTCGCCGAGGTCCTCGGCGATCACGGTGAAGGCGTCGGTGCTGGTCCGGGTGACGGTGTCGGCGCTGCGCAGGCGCTGCACCAGTCGTTCCGACAGCGCGCTCATCGCAGCGCGGGTCGCCTCCGACCCGTGTGTCCGTTCGATCTCGTCGAGGTTCACCACGGTGCAGCGCAGCAGCGCGAACGGTGCGTCGTGCGAGCCAGAGCGGCGCAGTGCGGAGCCGATCAGGACCGGAAGCGCCCGTTGGTTGGGGAGCCCGGTCTGCTCATCGGCGACCGAGCCACTTGCCTGCTCCACGGCCTGGCGGCGGCGTCGTCGCTGTGAGCGTCGCTCTTCGGAGAGGTCTGCTGCGATCGCGACCACGCGCTCGCAGCGGCCATCCGCGCCGGTCAGGCCGCCGAGCGTCAGCGACAGGGTCCGAACCCGCCCATCGGCGCCGGTGACTCGCAGTTGCTCCTGTTCGATGTCGGACACCGCGCCGACGATGCGCACGAGCTTCGACAACACCTCGGCCTGGTCGCGACCGGGGCAGAGCGCCAGCAGGTGCAGGCCTGCGATCTCGCTGAGGGCTCTGCCGCACAGGCGGGCGAACGAGGGGTTGAGCGACAGGATCTGTCCCTCACCGTCGAGCGTTGCGGTCGGCACGTCTGCGGCGTCGAGGATGCGCCGCACCGCGTCGACCGTGCCGACATCGGTCCCGCTCCCTGATACCCCGGCCTGGGGCTGACTCGGCCCGCGATCGCTCATGGCTCTCCTGTCGGCGCGCCGTTGCGCAGTCCTGAGCAAACGGGAGGTTCTGCCCAGTCCGATGGACCGGTGATCCTGGGAACGTGCTCGGTTGGGAGTGAGTCGTCGGTTCGGAGGGAATCCCTACTTCCTGTCGCGGTTCGCCGTGGCGGGAGCGCGCCCCGATCGCCGAAAGTCGCTCTCAGCATCTGGCACAGCGAGATGTCCGAATGTTGCCGCAGGCTGGCACACTGGCGGCCATGCCGATGCAGGAGAGCTGCAAGTTCTTCGAGAGCCGCACCTATCCCAACGGGGAGACGGTGCGGAAGTGCGATCTCGACATGGCTCCGGAGGCCCCGTGGCGATGCCCTGACGGCTGCCCGGCGTACACGCCTCGCCTGGCGGATGTGAACTGGGCGCACGGCACGCTCGTCGTCCCGCCCACACCGCCTGAGCCCTCGAGTCTGGGTGAGGATTCGTCGATCGCATCCCTGCTCGACGAGGCCGAAGACATCGTCAACGCTGCCGGCCCTCGAATCCGAGCCGAGGTCGAGGCGGAGCGTCCCAGGGGCGGTCGCCGGGGCGGCGACGGTGCCGCCGGCGGCACCAAGAGCTGGAAGCGGTTCTTCCGCCGCAAGACCTGAGCGTCCCGCCGAGGAGACGCGCTCAGCAGGTGCGCGGCGCTTGATGGACTCGGCGCTCGGCGCACGCGGCGCTCAGGTTTCGCCCTCAGCGCACGGTTCGGATGCGCTCAGGGCCACACCACTGTCGCAGTGGCGGCTGCGCCCGCCTGGGCTGTGTCATGTGGCTGCTGCGCCCGCCTGGGGTTAGCACTACGTGCGTAGTGTAAATTCAGGGAGTGGCTCCTCCCTCGGACACCCTCCTTCCCCGGCCGGCCTTCGTGCTCGACGACATCGGTGGCCCGCAGTGGCTCCAGGCCCGTCGCTCCGATGCGCTCGCCCGGGCAGATCACCTGCCGTTGCCGAGCGTCGAGGCCGAAGAATGGCGGTACAGCCGCATCGCTGAGCTCGACCTCGAGCGCTACTCGGCTGCCCCGTCGCGGTCCGACGGGCCCGGCACCGTCGGCATTCCGACAGCGGTCGGTGGCGTGCTCGCCGACTTGGGTCCACTCTCCGGGATCGTGGTGCTGCTCGACGGTCGGGTGATCCACTCCGAGGTCGAGGGCGAGCCGTGGGATGCCGGGGTCCGATTCGGTTCCAGCTACGACGATGCCGTTGGCGCTGACGCGGTTCTGGGCGAGGCCGTCTTGGCGCCAACGGCAT
>Ga0209023_10000392_pt1 | contig 68579 bp, 73 predicted proteins | sample LakOneMetagenome_FD_187468 | JGI IMG/M metagenome (GOLD analysis project Ga0209023, IMG submission 187468) | Freshwater and sediment microbial communities from Lake Erie, Canada (SPAdes) (version 2) | ecosystem: Environmental > Aquatic > Freshwater > Lentic | place: Lake Erie, Canada...
GGCAGCCGCACTCGCGACGCTGCATGCGCGCGGCGTGCCCTGCTTCTTCATCCACGGCAACCGCGACTTCCTTCTCGGCGACGCCTATGCACGCCGCGCGCGCATGACCCTGCTGCCGGATCCGAGCATCGTCGAGATCGAAGGCGAACGCATCCTGCTCATGCACGGCGATACGCTGTGCACGGACGATGCGCCGTATCAGGCATTCCGCGCGCAGTCACGCAACCCGGCGTGGCAGCGCGCGTTCCTCGCGCGACCAGTGGTCGAGCGCCAGGCATTTGCGGCGCAAGCGCGCGCGGAGAGCCTGCGCTACACGCGCTCGATCGGCGACGCGATCACCGACGTGAACGCAGCAGAAGTGCTGTCGGAGCTTCGCCAGCACGGCGTGCGGAGGATGATCCACGGACACACCCACCGACCCGCGATCCATGCCATCGACCTCGCCGGCGACGACGCCGAGCGCGTGGTCCTCGGCGACTGGTACGAACAAGGAAGCGTGCTTCGCTGCTCAGGCGGTCTCTCGGCACTGGATGCCGTACGTTAGGGCCCGCCGCCTGTTCGGAGCTCCGACGCCGTTTCCGGCAGCGAAATCTCCGTGCCTGGCAATTCGCGAAGCAAGCAGCGACGCAAGATCGAATCAGTCGATCGAAAAGGTCTGCAGGTTTACCGGCAGATAGCCGTCCGTGCCCAGAGCGACAGCACCACATGCGCCGGAGGCATCGGAAGACGCTGCCGTTACCGCGAGGAAATAGGACCCTGCGGATACACCGGCCAACGGGAGCGGATTGGCAGTATCCCCGGACGCCACACAGCCACTGCCGCTGACGCAGGTGGACGTATACAGGTAGATGACCGGATTGAATCCGGCCGCGCCACCCGACACGGTGATCTTCGAGGCCGCAAAACCGGCGGCAAAGTTCAACTGCCACACCGCATCATTCTTGCCTGCGGAATCGAGGAAATCGCAGTACAGCGCGACCGAGTCCGAACCGCTGCAAAGATCCGTCACAAGCGCGGGGCCCCCCGCTCGGCGACGGCATCCACACGCCCGGCGCCGCGCACGTTTGCGCATCTATCGAGTTGGCGCCCAAGAAACCCGCAAACACAATGACTGCGAATGCTGCATGTTTCATTTGTGCATACCCTATTTGGCGACCGCCTTCTGCGGGGGCGTGAGGTTGCCCTTGCTGCCATCCTTGTTCAGCAGGCCCACATAGTACCAGTAGGTCTTGCCGCTGGTCGCGGTGTTGTCGCGCCATTGGTAACTCGCGCCGCCTTCACCAACGGCAGTGGTTGCTATCGTGTCCTTGTTGATGCGGACGAAGGGCCCGGATTCCGATTCCGCTCGATAGATCGCGTAGCCGTGGATCGCCGATTCATGCAGCACCGACCATTTCAGCAGCGGGCCGTTTCCCGCCGGCGGCGGCACCGGGGTTTCCTTTTCCACATTGGCCCTCAGTGCTTCCTTCAGGTCGACGCCCTTGCGCGGGGCCGCCGGAGAATCGAGCGCGACACCGCGCTTGGCCTGTGCTTCGGCCGCCTTCTGCATTTCCTCGCCGAGGTCGCGCACCTGGGTATGAGGCCCGACCAGCATTCCCCACACGACGACCGGCAGCTCCCGCTGCAGACCGGGCAGTTCGATCCGAATGCTGTCACCGATCGCGCCGGTCGGCTGGTCTTCGGCGACGTGAAAGCGCACGAGCCGGCAACCGGCCTGGGCGGGAACGCAGGATTCGACGCTTGCGTTTCCACGCAGGCGTTCCGCATGTACCTTGCCGACTTCGAAATCCTTTCCGTCGCGACTGGTCAGGCGCACGAGGAATTCGTTCTTGTTGCCTTTGCGCATCAGGCCGAGGGAAAGTGGATTCGCGTCCGGAACCACCTCGCCGTGGACGTCGATGCGCACCGCCACCCAGGCTTCGCGCTGGTTCGGTGTGTTGATCTCCACGCGAATTTTGCCGTCTTCTTGCAGTCCCCACGGCAGCTCGGAGCGCGTTCGAGCGACCACCGTCTTGCCGTCGGCGCCTATGCGTGCGTCGATGTACGCAGGTGCCGCGAGAATCTTCACGATGCGGAAGTCGCTGACCTCGCGGCTGGACAGGGCAACGGTCTTTTCGACCGGCTCGCCGGGCACGTTGACGACGCCGAAATCGAGTTTCGGCTTGCCGTCTTCCAACGCACTGCCGACGAAACCGGTGATTTCCGCGTTGCGTTTTTCCTGACCTGCTTCGTCGGTGACGAGGCGGAACAAACGGATCGCGTGACCGATCTCGTTGTTCCAGTTCACGCGCGCCTGCGCGTATACCGTGGCGTGCGGGGGCACCACCAACGGGATGCCGGCCACGCTGTCGCCCGGTACCGCTGCAATGGCGCTCTGGATCGTGATGGGCTTGTCGCCGGAATTGCTCAGCTGCAGCGAGCAGCTTGTCGCGCCGAACTGGTAGGCCTCGTCGAATTCACATCGCTTGATCTGAAGATGCGACGGCGAAGGCGAAGATGCGGAAATTGCCGCCGAGGCGAGCAAGGGTAGGAACTGGAGGGCCATGCTGAAATTCCCAGACGTTGCAGACCGGAACAGACCGCGCTCCCGCGCGAAGGTTCCACTCCGGGCGCTTGCGGCAGGCTGCTGCACGCCAGGCTCGCGTGCGCGGTTTGGTGATGCGCAGGCAAAAAAAGACCCACCCGTCGCCGGGTGGGTCTTCGGGTCGATCAAGAAGCCGGATTACCCGACCGTGAAGCTCTGCAGGGAAACCGGGAACGTGCCGTTGGTGCCCAGGGTCACCGTACCGCATGCGCCCGACGCGTCGGACGACGCAGCGGAAGCGGCAAGGAAGTACGAGCCCGCGGCGGTGCCGGCCAGCGGAATCGGAGTGCCCGAGTCACCCGACTGCACGCAGCCGCTGCCCGTTGCGCAGGCCGCGGTGTACATGTAGATGACCGGGTTGAAGCCAGCCGCACCACCGGTCACGGTGATCTGCGTCGCCGTGAAACCGGCGGCGAACGTGACCTGCCACACCGCGTCGTTCTTGCCCGCGGAGTCGAGGAAATCGCAGTACAGCGCGACCGAGTCGGAGCCCGCGCACAGATCCGAGCTCACGGAGGGAGTGCCCGCCGCATCGGGAGTCCAAGTGCCGGGGGTCGTGCAGGTCTGCGCCATGGCGGCACCCGAGGTGAAAGCACCCGCGATCAGCAGGCCGAGACAGAGTTTCTTCATGTTGTCACTCCAATCAGGTGAATCAGAATTATTAGCTGCCGATATAGGTCGAACGACGCGAATCAAACGTGTCGAAACCGATGAGCTGACCATTATGCGTGTTCTTGAAGCTCGGCGACGGTGCGCCGAGACCCAGCACGCCCTTGTCGACGCCGATCCAGTCTGCGTTGCCACCGGTGATTGCGACCGTACCGGTCGCCGCAGGCTCGGTCGTGCCGGCCGGAGCATTCAGCCAGTACTTGAGCGTGCCCGAGGCACCGATCGTCAGATCGACTTCGATGCGATTCACGCCAGCCGGCAGGTCAGCAGTCTGGCCGGAGCAACGGAAGCTCGCGCCGCCGGCGCAAGAGGCGACGAACGAGATGCGCTTCGCACCGCCCGCACCCGGAACCAGCGCAAGCTGCAGGATCGGCACGCGGCCGTGCGCGGCAGCGGCGGCGTTCGCCGAAAACGCGCTGACGGCGTCGGTCAGGCCGAACGTGCCGGTCGCGTCGGCATTGATGAGAAACTGAAAGCGATACCGCGGCTCGTTTGCCGGCGTATCGTCAAGCACGGTCGCCAGCGAGGCGAACGAGTTGCCAAGCTGCGCATTGAGCTTGCACTCGCTGCCATCGAGGCCCGGCGTCGCGATCGCGACCGTACCACCGCTCAGCTGCGCCTTGCTCGTCCACGCGCCACCATCGGCGACGGCCGGGCCAGCCGGGCAAACCGCCAGAGCGCTGCCTGCATAACCGCAAAGGCCAACCAGGGCGAGCGAAAGAACCTTCATCTTTGCATTCATGGAATATCTCCCAGAGTGTCTCGGGCGGAGCGTTTGCCCCAGTCCCCATTGGTTAAATTGGTCAACCAAGCCCGATCCGCGCGGACAATAGTGCAATCTTTAACACCATGTCAACACGGATTGGACGTGGGCTCGGCCGACCTTCCCGTTTCGAGACGGACTCCCCATTACGGGGGGCCCGGACCCCGGCTAGCGGCGTTTGCCTCCAGCCCACGATGCTCAATGACGCACGAGCGAAGGAGAACCGGACACGACATGCGCACAAAGCCGACCGGGATGATCACGCGCGGGCCACCCAAGCGCCTGCGCGGCTCGCTCCTTCTCCTGCAAGCCCCTATATAGCAAGGTATTCCTGCCCGCGCGTTGACCTGATCCGGTTCGATGCGCAGAATCGCGCTCCCCTTCCGCCCGTCAAACGCCTACGTGCCCGACACCTGCCCGCTACCGCCTGCCGCCGTCGACTGCCTGGCGGTCATCCCCGCCCGCGACGAAGCCGCCACGGTTGGCGCGGTCGTTGCCGGGGTACGGAGCGCACTCGGCTGCGCCGTCCTGGTGGTTGACGATGCGAGTTCAGACGATACCACCGCCGTCGCGCGCACGGCGGGCGCACAGACCCTGCGCCTGACGTTCGGTCTCGGCGCCTGGGGCGCGACGCAGGCGGGCGTCCGCTACGCGCGCCGCAATGGCTATCGCAGCGTGATCACGCTGGATGCCGACGGCCAGCACGAGCCGATGACCTTGCCGGCCCTGTTCGAAGCGCAGCAGCGCTCGGGCGCGAACGTCGTCATCGGCACCTGCTTTGGTCGACTCAGCCGCGCCAAGCGGATCGCCTGGCACTATCTGCGCACGCTGAGCGGGCTTGGTCTGAGCGATTTCACCTCCGGGCTGCGCCTGTACGACGCCAGCGCGATCGAAGTCCTCGCCGGACCGGAGGCCAGCCTGCTCGACTATCAGGATGTCGGCGTATTGATGCTGCTCGCGAAGAACGGCATGCGGATGGAAGAGACCGAGGTGCCGATGCTGCCGCGCAGTACCGGGCATTCGCGCGTATTCGCGTCGTGGCCGGTGGTCGCACGCTATCTGCTGCATACGACGGTGCTGTGCGTGGCGCAGATCGATGCGGGCCGGCGTCGGCGCAAGGCATTGCGTGGGGAGCCGGCGGCATGCTGACCGGGCAGATCACCTCGGCGATCCTCGGGGTCGCGTTGGCCGGCGCGATCCTGTTCCTGGTCCGTCGTGATCACCTGCATGGCCCGTACGCAATCTGGTGGTTCGGCGTTGCCGCGGCGACCTTCGTGCTCGGGGTTTTCCCGGGCCTGGTGGTCTGGCTCGGCCATGCGACCGGAATCTTCTACGCACCGGTGCTGCCGATCATCATCGGCCTGTCGCTGGTGCTGCTGCGACTGCTCAAGCTCGACATCGACCGCTCGAAGCAGGAGCGGCGTCTGCGCCGCCTGACCCAGAAACTCGCGATCCTCGAACAGGAACTCGTGCGGCTTGGCGGTTCGGCCGATACCGAGCCTGCCGACGACGACGAGTGAGCGCCCGCGCGTCCATGCGCATCCTGCATGTCGGCAAGTACTACGCACCGCAGCGCGGTGGAATCGAGCGCCACACCCAGGCGCTGGCGGAGGCTTCGGTACGCGACGGCGACCAAACCTGCGTGCTGGTGCACCAGCCCGCAGGCATCCGCGCGCATGCGCGCGAATCCATCAACGGCGTCGAAGTCCGGCGCGTCGGTTGCCTCGCCGCACCGCTGTATACGCCGCTGAGTCCCGGCTTTCCGCGCGAACTCGCGCGTGCAGTGCGCGAGTTCCGGCCGGACCTGCTCCATCTGCACCTGCCCAATCCATCGATCTTCTTTGCACTGCTGCTTCCCGCTGCGCGCCGGCTCCCATGGATCGTGCACTGGCACGCCGATGTGCCGCCGGACGCACCGGACTGGCGCCTGCGGATCGCGTACCGGTTCTATCGTCCGTTCGAGCAGGCGATGCTGGCGCGCGCGAACTGGATCATCGCGACCTCGCAGTCCTATCTTCACGCAAGCCAGGCGCTCGCACGCTGGAAAGAAAAAGTCGCCATCGTCCCGCTGGGCATCGATGCGGTCGAAGCCGGCGCGGCGCGCCCGGATCTGTGGCCGGCCTCCGGGCTGCGCCTGCTCGCGGTCGGTCGTCTCGGCCGCTACAAGGGATTCGACGTCCTGCTGAAGGCGCTTGCCCGCGTACCCGACGCCAGCCTGCTGCTGGTCGGCGATGGCGAATGCGCGCGCGAGTTGCGCGCGCTGGCGAGGAGCGAGGGCATCGAGTCGCGCATCGCGTTCGCCGGCGACGTCGACGACGCGACGCTCGCCGGCGCCTACGCCGGCGCCGACCTGTTCGTGCTGCCTTCGCTGGACCGCGGCGAAGCGTTCGGCCTCGTGCTGCTGGAAGCGATGCGCGCGCGCTTGCCGGTGGTCGCGAGCGCGATCCGCGGTTCGGGCGTCGGTGAAGTCGTCGTCGACGGCGACACCGGCCTGCTGGTCGAACCGGGCCACGCGGATGCCCTGGCGGCGACGATCGAACGCCTGCGCGATCCGGCGCTGCGCGCGCGTTTCGGCGCGGCCGGCCATCGTCGCTGGATGGAACGATTCACGCTGGCGGAGTCGGCGCGCGCGACGCGCGCGATCTACTCCGGCCTGCTGTCGCCGGGCTCGGCACCGACGCCCTGATCCGCCGCCACATCGCGCGGCAGGCACAATGCCAGCACGAGCAGACTCACCAGCAACGGCGTCAGCTGCAACAACAGCCGATTGACCGCCGAATAGCTTTGCGCGTACCGCGCAGCCGTGGTGAATGCGAACAGGCCGCCGATCAGCAGCAGCGGCACCGCAACCAACGCCAGCAGGCGCCGCGTAGTCGCCGTGTGCAGCCAATCGCGCTTGCACACCAGCACGACCGGCAACGCGAACCAGAGCAGGTTCCAGTTCCATTGGCCCCACAACGCGTTGGCCAGCGCGCGCGACGATTTGCCCACCTGGGCAGCGTCGAACACGAGACTGCCGTGCGCGTAGTTGCGCGCCACCTCCACCCACGGCACGCGCAAGGCGACGCACAGCGCAATGGCGACAATCGCCACCCCGGCACCGATCAGGAATCGGCGGCCGCGCATGCGCCGCGGCAGCACGCCGAACACGCACGCCGCGCCGAACACGATGCTCCACACCGCGCCTTCGAGCTTGAGCATCGGCAACAGCGCGATGACACCGACGACGATCAGCAACTGTCGGGCATCGCGCGAATCGCGCCAACGCAACCACGCATGGCCGGCCAGCGACATCAGCGCCGCCAGCCAGAGATCGACGTACCCGCCGAGCGCAACGTGTGCATCGAGCAATGGCAGCGAACCGAGCAGATAGACGCCGGCAGCTGCGTGCACGGTTCGAACACCGAGCGCGCGCCACTGCCCGTAGTGGGCCGCCAGCAAACCCGCCCACAACCCGAGCCACGCCAGATTGATCCACGGCTCGATCCAGCCCGCGTTGGCAGCGAACCAGGTCATCGTCCATGACAGCAGTTCCGGATAGCTCCAGGCAGCGGCCGTGCGCAAGTCCGCCTGCGGCTCGGACAGCCAGCGCGAGAACGGAACGTAAGGCGCAGCGTGGCCGGCCAGCACCCACGCCTTTGCCTTGGCCTGCCAGACCGCCCATGCATCCCAAGGCAAGGTCGGATGCAACGCGATGTCGGTCGCGAACAGCCATGCGCGCCACGCGAGAACGACGAGCACCAAAGCAATGAGGGCACGTCCGTTCCAGCCGACCGGATGAACCGGTGGCGCGACATCGCCCGCCCTCCGCCACAGCCGCGCCACGATCCAGCCGCCGATGCCGATCAGCCCGGCGATCGATCCGGCGCGCAGCGCGGACGACGACAGCTCCACCGCCACGTGCTGCATCAGGAGACCGCACAGCAGGACGCCGACAATCCAGCCGCCGCCAAGAATCGCCGCCAGCCCATGCGCACGCCGCGGCCAGCCGACCACGGCAACCCACAGTCCGCTGCCGAACAGCAGCGGCACGAGCCAGATCATCAAGGCCGGCAAGACATTCATCGGATCACCGCTTCCACGCGATACACGGTCAGATCCTGGTTGCGATCGAGCACCCGCACGCGCACGCGCCCTGGTCCGATCCGCATGACGCCGCCGATGGGGCGCGGCCGATCCACGCCGTAGTTGACCAGCACCGTCCCCTCGGCAACACGACCCGGCGACGACACCGGAAAGGCACCCAGGCCACTCGTGTTCAACGGCGCCATCAGGTAGATCAGCCGCAGCACGTCGTGCGGCGACTCCGCGTTGACCAGCACTCGCGTCGTCGGCGGCGCGTTGGCAAGCAGGTTGCGCAAGCGATAGGCAGCCGCAACCATGTTCGATTCGGCGACATGATCCTGGCGCAGCGCATACGGGACCGCACCCCAGATGTCGCGGTCCACTGCGCGACGATAGTCCAGCTCGCGCAACCACACGAGGTCGAGCGCGATCCACGCCAACGCGGCCGTCACGAGCATGCAACGCATGAGATGGGCGCCGCGCAGTCGCAGCAACAGGCGGGCGAGCGCGCCGAACAACCCGAGTGCGAGTGCAAGCACCAGCGGCAGGCGCGGCACATGCGGAGTTGCATCGCCCGTTCCGCCCGGTCCGATCGCGCTGACGGAGATGAGCTGCCACGGCGAGTGGGTGAACCACGACGACCACGCCGCCGCGATCCGCCCGCGCCACGAGTTCGACTCGAGCCGCGCGCCGCGCAGGACAAATGGTCGGAAACCTTCTTCCGGAGGCACCAGCTGAGCGACCGGGAATTGCGCGAAGCCGAGCTCGATGATCCTCCCGCGCCAAGCGTCCACCTGTGACAGATCGAACGTCATGCGACCGCCCGAAGGTACCGGCAGCGAAATCGTCTGCGCATCTTCTGGAGCTTCGCGGGTACGGAACACGAGGGACAATTCGAGCGTACGCGGAAAGTCCGCGAACTCGTAGCTCAGGATCGGATAGTCGGCGGCATCCAACTCCGGCAAGGACGTCACTTGCAACGCGGCATAGTCGTCGTCGGCCGACTCGACACGCAACTGCTGCGCATCGGCAGTCGCCCTGCCGAAGGCGGCGTGATACCGACTGCCAGGCAGCGAGTGAGTGTGTGCCGGCGCCAGCGGCATGCGCGGATCGAGCGCAGCGGCCCAGCACAGCAGCAACAGCCACCCAGTGCCGAGCGCGGCAGCGAACGCAGCGTAGCGCCAGCGCGACGCCGTCATGCGGCGATTTCGCCAAGCCGCGCCAGTTCGGCGGCACTGAAGCCGGCGCGCAGGCGCGCATCGACGTTGAACGGCCCACGCAAGCTGCCGCGCATGTGCTGTTCGAGCAGGCGATGGAAGGTTGTAGCGGAGTCGACGCCCTCGCGTTCGCAGCACCAGGCGAACCAGCGTGATCCGGCGGCGACGTGCGCGACTTCCTCGCGCAGGATCGTCTCGAGGATCACCATGGTTTCGTTGTCGCCGACCGCGCGCAGGCGCGCGATCATCCCGGGGGTGACATCGAGGCCGCGCGCTTCGAGCACGCGCGGCACCAGCGCCATCCGTGCTAGGCAGGAATCGGCGGTGCGCACAGCCATGTCCCACAATCCGTCGTGTGCGTCGAAGTCACCGTAGGCATGACCGAGTTCGGCCAGACGCGCGACCAGCATCGCGTAATGGCGCGCCTCGTCGTCGGCGACCTGCACCCAGTCACGGTAGTACTCGTCGGGCATGCCGCGGAAACGGTACACCGCATCCCAGGCGAGATTGATCGCGTTGAATTCGATATGCGCGACAGCATGGACCAGCGCTGCCCTGCCCTCCGCGGAACCAAGTCCGCGCTGCGCGAGCTTGCGCGGTGAAACGAGCTGCGGTCTTTGCGGGCGTCCGGGAATCCCGATCGCCGTCGGTGGCGCGGCCACCGCATCGAGGGCGAGCTCGCCCGACCGGAATGCGGCCGCGGTCGCGCGGGTCGACTCGATCTTGCGCGCGATATCCGTGCACGCGAGGCACTGCGCGGCCGCATCGAACACATTCATCTTCGCGCCGCTGGCCATGTGCCTTGCACCTCCTTGCCGGATCGAGGGCAACCCGTCCGGGCCGCCCCGCGCGTCGCTGTGCGCGTCGCGCATTATCCATGACCGACGCGCACGACGGCACGGACCGGACGCACGGTTCCGGATGATGCACACCTGAATGGATGATTCAGCTGGCCTGACGCCGCTGCGACTTGGCGTCGTCCGAGCGCGCGAATTCCAGATCGCGCAGATAGGTCGGCTCGACCCCGGTGACGTATTCACCGGAGAAGCACGACGTGTCGAACGCGGCCAGGTTCTCGTTGCCGTCGCGCACCGCCCAGATCAGGTCGTCGAGGTCCTGGTAGAACAGCTTGTCAGCACCGAGGATCTTTTCGATCTCCTCGACCGTGCGGCCATGCGCGACCAGCTCGGCGGTGACCGGCATGTCGATGCCGTAGATGTTCGGGTAACGTACCGGCGGCGCCGCCGAGGCGAGATAGACCTTGCGCGCCCCCGCTTCGCGCGCCATCTGGATGATCTGCCGCGAGGTCGTGCCGCGCACGATCGAGTCGTCCACGAGCAGGACGTTCTTGTTGCGGAACTCGAGTCCGATCGGATTGAGCTTGCGGCGCACCGATTTAACCCGCTCGCTCTGCCCCGGCATGATGAAGGTGCGGCCGATGTAGCGGTTCTTGACGAACCCCTCGCGCACCGGCACACCGAGCGCCTGCGCGAGCGGTCCCGCGGCGGTGCGCGAGGTGTCCGGGATCGGGATCACCGCATCGATGTCGTGATCGGGCAGCAGGCGACGGATCTTCTCACCGAGCTTCTCCCCCATGCGCAGGCGCGCCTTGTACACGGAGACGTCCTCGATCATCGAATCGGGACGCGCGAGATAGACGTACTCGAAGATGCACGGCGCATGCAGCGCCGGCTCGGCGCACTGGCGCGCATGCAGCTTGCCGTCGAGGGTCAGCAGCACCGCTTCGCCTGGCGCGACGTCGCGCAACAGGCGGAAACCGAGGATGTCGAGTGCGACCGACTCCGACGCAACCGCGTATTCCTTGCCGGACGCGGTGTCGCGCTCGCCGAGCACGAGCGGGCGGATGCCGTGCGGATCGCGGAACGCGAGAACGCCGTAGTCGAGCAGTATCGAAACCACCGCATAACCACCGATGCAGCGCGCATGGGTGCCGGCAACAGCCTTGAAGATGTGGTCCGCGCTCAACACGCGCCGGTCCTGGATCTGCAATTCGTGCGCGAGCACGTTGAGCAGCACCTCCGAATCGGAATCGGTGTTGATGTGACGGCGGTCGTCCTCGAACACATCGCGCCGCAGGGCATCGGTGTTGATCAGGTTGCCGTTGTGCGCCAGCGCGATCCCGTAGGGCGAATTCACGTACAGCGGCTGCGCCTCGGCCGAACCTTCCGAGCCGGCGGTCGGATAGCGGCAGTGGCCGATGCCGACGCTGCCGCGCAGGCCGAGCATGCTCGTCTCGTCGAATACGTCGCGCACCAGACCCGCGCCCTTGTGCAAGCGCAGGCGGTTGCCATCGACGGTGGCAATGCCGGCGGCATCCTGGCCGCGATGCTGCAGGACGGTGAGTGCGTCGTAGAGCGCCGACGCGACTTCCGACTTTCCGACGATGCCAATGATTCCGCACATGATTCGATACTTCAGCTGGAAGGGGTTGCGGGAGCCGCCGGCGGCCGCCCGTTCGTTGCGGTGGGCGCGAGCGGCGCCAAGGCGCCCTGCATCGGTTCGAGGTAGCGCGCGACCTCGGTCGGCAGGCGCGCCGCGAGCCATTGTGCGCCCTGCTCGAAGCGAGGCAGCAATTGTGACTGATGCCACCACGGATCGCGAGGAAACGGGGTGAAACCGAGCAGCAGCACGGTCAGCACGACCAGCGCGAGTCCGCGCGCGAGGCCGAACACCATGCCGAGCAGGCGGTCGCTGCCGGACAATCCGCTGCCCTCGACCAGCTTGCGTACGAGGAACGCGACGATTGCACCCGCGATCAGCACCGCGACGAAGCACAGAACATAGGCGAGTATCACCCGCGCCGATGGCGTCGATATGCTGGCGGAAAATCGTTCCGCAAGGGCCGGACCGAGCAACCATGCGACCCAGAACGCGCATGCCCACACCGCCAACGCGAGCACTTCGCCGATGAAACCGCGCCACAGGCCCATCAGCACCGACAGGCCGAGCACGGCGATGATCGCGTAGTCGAGCCAGTTCATCGGGCGGCCGAGATTGGAGATCCGGAATTGGGGATTTGAAAAAGCGGGACGCGCCCCCTGTCGGGAACTGCCTTCCCGGATCCCGAATCCCGAATCCGCAGTCCCCGCTTCATTGCGTCACGATCATGCCGTCGAGCTTGAGCTTGTCCTTGATGCCGGCGCGCAGCTTTTCCGCCGCGGCGCGATCGACTTCGGGGCCGGCGCGCACTCGCCACAGCGTTGCGCCGTTCGCCTCCATCTTGTCGACGAAGGCGACAAAGCCGGCGTTCTTGACCCGGTCGCGCAGCTTGTTCGCATCCTCCACGGTCTTCAGGGCGCCGAGCTGGACCGCCCAGGCGCCAGCGCGCCCTGCAGGCACCGCACTTGCCGGCGCGTCTCCCTTGGCGTCCTCGGCGAGCTGCATGACACTCCCGGGCACGCTCGGATGCGCCTGCTTGATGCGCAAGCGCGTCGCTTCCGCGGCAGCGCGATCGACGAATGGCCCGACCCGCACCCGTTCGGCCGGCTTGCCCTGGTAGTCGGCCGGCTCGGTCGATGCGGCGAAGCCGCTCTTCTTCAGATTCGCGACGAGATCCTGCGCATTGCGGGAGGTCGCATACACGCCGAGGTTCACGTAGTAGCGCCCGCTGGCCGCCTGCCCCGGCACGGGCCGCGCGGACTCGACCGGTTTCGGCGTCTCGGCGACAGCCGGCTTCGGCGGTGGCGCCACCGGAGTCGCGCCGACCGGCGGCGGCGACGCAACCGGTGCAGGAGGCGCGGGCGCAACCGGTTTCGGCTCGGCAGCGCCCTCACCCGCCGCGGGCTTGCCGGCATCGGCACCACTCGGCGCGATCGGGTTTGTCGCCGCCGGATCGACGCTGAGCACGCGCTTGTCGAATTCGCGATCCGGCGCCGGCGGAATGGCGAGACTGGACGTCTCCATCTCGGCAGACTTCTGCGGCGCGGAGCCCGACATGAACATCGGCACGAAGATCACCGCCAGCGCAATCAGCACGGCGGCGCCCAGCAGGCGCTGTTTCAACGACAGATCCATGGATCGGCGGTCCGCTTCGGATGACCGCTGCGATTATACCCGCGCCGTCTGAAGGAACGGCATCGAACGGATGGCGTTTCGACTCCGCTCGCCGCGCGAGTGGCGCCCAACGCGAACGGGGGTACCGGAATTCGAAGTTTCGCCCCCCTCAACAGGCGCATGTCGCCGCGAACTCGAGCGCCGGTGCGGCGACCATGAACGATCCGAACGCCACCACGCGGTCGCCCGGCATCGCCTGCGCAAAGGCAAGCGCAAGCGCCTGGGTGATGTCCTCGCCGACGGACGCGATCGCTTCGGGCGCTATGCGCGCGCCGATCCGTTCGCGCAACGCCTGCGCCGACAGGCCGCGCGGCGAGTCGCGCTCGAGTCCGGCCAGGTACCAGGCGTCGATGCACGGCGCCAGGGCATGCACGATGCCATCGATGTCCTTGTCCCCGAGCGCGCCGAACACGGCGATCGTGCGCCCGCTCGAGGGTTCGCTGCGCAGCCACGCAGCGAGCATGCGCGCCGCCTGCGGGTTGTGCGCGACATCGACGACCAGTTCGGGCGCTCCGGCGAACCGTTGCAGGCGCGCGCCAAGCTTCGCCGTGCGCACGCCTTGCGCGATCGCCGCGGGATTCCAGTCCAGCCGATCGCGCAATGCGTGCAGCGCCGCGATCGCCGCCGCCGCATTGCCGGTCTGGCACGGGGCCGCCAGAAGCGGTCTCGGCAGCACGAGTTCGGTCGCATCGGCGCGCCAATGCCAGTCGGGTGCCGCGTCGTCGAACACATAGTCGCGCCCGGCGCGGCGCAGGTCGGCGCCAAGCCGTGTCGCGTATTCGAGCAAGGCAGACGGCGGATCGGACTCACCCACGATCGCTGGACGCCCCACGCGGAAAATGCCGGCCTTCTCGCGCCCGATGGCGTCGCGATCGTTGCCGAGCCAGTCCTGATGATCGAGGTCGACCGTCGTCACGATCGCCACGTCCGCATCGACGAGGTTGACCGCATCGAGGCGACCACCGAGACCGACTTCGAGCAGCGCGACATCGAGCCGCTCGTGCGCGAAGATCCACAGCGCCGCCAGCGTGCCGTACTCGAAATAGGTCAGCGCGACCGGCGCGACCGGATCCGCCAGACGCGCGGCTTCGATGCGCTCGAACGCATCGATCAACGCGGCATCGCTGGCATCGACCCCGGCGACACGCACGCGTTCGTTGTATCGCAGCAGGTGCGGCGAGGTGTACGCGCCGACGCGCTTGCCGGACTCGCCCAGCATGGCTTCGAGGAATGCCACCGTCGAGCCCTTGCCATTGGTGCCACCGACCGTGACCACGATGGGCGCGGGAGCCGGTGCACCGAGCCGCCGCCAGACCTCGCGCACGCGGTCGAGGCCAAGCTCGATCGCACGCGGATGGACGCGCTGCTGATGGTCGAGCCAGTCGGGAAGGCTGCGCTTTGCACCGGATTGGTGAGTTGAGGCAGCTCCTGATGCCACACTCGTCTCCCGCTTGCCACTTCTTCCAATCACCAATCAAGAATCACTGCTTCACCGCATCAATATCCGCCGCGGCTTCCACGGTAATCGGCCGCGCCAGTATTGCAACAGCACGAAGCCGAAAGCGAGCCCGCCCAGGTGCGCGAAGTGCGCGACGCCGGCCTGGGTGCGGGTCACGCCGAGTACCAGTTCCAGAACGCCGTACACGGTCACGAACAGCCACGCCGGCATCGGGATTGCGAAATACACGAGGATGCGCGCATGCGGGTACATCATGCCGTAGGCGAGCAGCAGGCCGAACACGCCACCGGATGCGCCCAGAGTCGGAAAATAGCCCTGCGGAAACAGGTACATCACGATCAGCTGGGTCAGGGCCGCGCCAACCACGCTGGTGAAGTAATAGAGCAGGAACGGACGCGTGCCGAGCAGTTCCTCGATCGGGCCACCGAACATCCACAACGCGAGCATGTTGAACGCGATGTGCGGGACGCTGCCATGCAGGAAGCCGTAGGTAACGAGCTGCCACGGCTCGAATCCCGGCACGTCGGAATACGGCGATGGCCCGAGCGGCCACAGCGCGAACGGCACGGTCAGCGGATACGGCGGGGCCGCATCGCCGAGCAGCATCTGCAACAGATAGACCAGCGCGTTCGCGATCAACAGCGCGCGCGTGACGGGGGGCGTGTGGGTGGGCATGCCGCATTGTCACCTGAGGCGACACGTGCGCGCAAAGCGGTTCGTCGGACCTGCAACAGGGGCATGTCTCTGGCACTGCTCCAACACCGGAATCTTGTTCTCCATCCGCGGAAATAGAAGGGGCCGCGTGGGCGGCCCCCTCGTCCTGCGCATGAGCACTCGTCAGTTGCGGGCGGGATTGTTCTCGGCGAAATACTCATGGCTGTCGGCGTTGTCGACCGCGTGCGCCGGATTGCTGTTGGCGAGGCTGTGGGCGGCCGACTGGCCGTACGCCCAATCGTCGGTGCCGGCGACCACGTTGAAGTGGCTCGACTCGTGAACCAGGGTGCCGGCGCGCGAATCGGTACCGGTGTTCGGCGCCGACCAGAACGCGCCGCACAGGTACACGCGGTACGGCTGGGTCGGATAGACGTACGCATAGGTGCCGCTGTCCGTGCAGGTGCAATCGAATGTGTAAGGCTGGCTCGACAATGCGCTCTGGAGGTTCGTGAAGTGGGTGCGCACGGTCGAATAGCGACTGCTCGTGTAGCTGCCGAACCACCAGGTGTAGCGCGTGCCGCGGGTGCCGGCGTCGAGGTAGCTCTTCGCATTCGTCGCGTACGTAACCGCGGAATTGCGCGCGGTCGCCAACTGCGTTTTGCGCGTGTTGCTGCAGCTGACGAAGCTGTTGGTGGCGGCGAAGAGGCCGATGCCACTCTTCATTGCCTCATTGTCGTCGAGGGGATCGGGCGCACCGTCGATCCACAGGGTCGTCGTGTCGCTTTCGATCGCCGCCGTCGCGGCGACGCCGGCTTTCGCCGCCTGATCCGCTTCGAGCAACGCACTCTGCGCATCACGCGCGTAGCGGATCGAATACTGCCCGCCGGCCTTCATGTCGTAGAACGTGCTGAGGTCGACCTCGACCGTGCGCGCGGCGCCCGGCTGCAGCTCGATGTAGTCCTTCGCCTGCGGCGCGGTGCGCTTGTACATAGGGCCGACGTAGTCGACCGCCACCCCGTCGCGTTCGACGTCGAACAGGTCGGAGGTGACGCCGTCCAACGGCGTCTGCCAGCGCAGCACATGCACCGCCGCAGCGCTGTCGTTCGTCATCGTGAACACCAGCTTGCCGCTGCCGATATCGGCTGCCTTGGCCGACGCGTCAAGACGGACCGAAACGTTGCCGGTTGCCGCAAATGCGGTGCCGACGGACGCACAGACAAGCAACAAGGATCCCAGCAAGACCTTACGCATGTTGGTCGCTCTCCCTCGAGTGGTTGGAAGCGAGGCCGACGGTGTCGGCGATCGCACGGCTCCCCAAGCCGCGCGCGGAGTCTGTCGACAGTCCGCACGGCCGTAACGCGGCAGTGCAGCAAAGTGGATTCGGTTCAGCCTGCCGGATCGAAACCGTCGACGAACAGGCGGTCGATCACCGTGATCAAACCGCGCATTCCACTCGTGAGGTCGCCGTGCTGCTCGCAGTAGTAGCCGATGTCGCCGAGGCGGTTGAACGTGCGCGAGACCTGCCAGAGCTGGCTGCTCGGCGCTCCGTGCAAGTTGCAGTCGAGTGCGCAGATGAAGCTGTTGTCGTCGGCGTGCACGTTGTGCAGGCCGCCGCCGTTCACGAAGCGGATGACGTCGCCCTGGTAGATCGTCAGTTGCGCCGGCGTGAACGTCATGTCCTCGTTCGCGGTGACGACGAAGGTGCGCGCCTGCGCATTGGCGGCAAGTAACGCCAGGGCAAGGGCCAGCGCGCGCATCGCCACCTCAGAGCATGAAGCCGAGGTTGCCGCCACCATTGAAGCGTCCGACGTTCGGGAAGATGTCGGCGATACCGCCGGCGTCGACGCCGAACCAGCGCGCCAGCGTGGCCGAATACTGGTCGACGGCTATGGTCGGGATGATCTGGCCGTAGCCGGTGTCATCGGGATTGCCGTTGTTCGGCTGGCTTTCGTCGTACTGCGTGAGCTTGGGCATGGTGCCGTAGAAGCGCTGGCCGCGCACCGCGCCGCCAACCACGAAATGATGCCCGCCCCAGCCGTGGTCGGTGCCGTCGCTGTTGATCGCGAGCGAGCGCCCGAAGTCCGAGGCGGTGAATGCGGTCACGCCGTTCTCGATGCCCATTTCGACCGATGCGGCATGCAGCGCTGCCAGCGCATCGGACAGCTCGCCGAGGTTGGAATTCTGGTCGGTGAGTTGCGTGCCGTGCGTGTCGTAGTTGCCCACCGAGACGAAGAACACCTGGCGGCTCATCCCGAGCGACGCACGCACCTTGATCATCAGCGCGACCGCGGCGAGCTGGTTGCCGAGGTCGGTGTCCGGAAACGGCGTGGCCAGCCGCGTGCCGACCATCGCGGCATTGATCAATGTCGCATTCGCGATCGCGCGACTGGTCGAGTCCGCGAACGCGCGCTCAAGCATGTTGCCCTGCCCGCCGCTCGCGCGCAGCGCATCGAACGCGGCCGCGCGACCGGCATCCGCCGGCAACAGCCATGACTCCGGGCCGTCGCCGCGGTAGTTCATGCCGGGCACGCTGAAGTCGCCGTCGGCAGGCGCGCCGGCGGCGATGCCGCTGGCGCCCCACGAGTCCAGCGCGTACTGGTTGACGACATTGCCGCGCTGGAAGCGGTTGATGCCGGACATCGTGATGCTCATCGGCAACTGGCCGGCGTTCGCGCTCGCGAACATGTCGGCGACGCGACCACCCCAGCCGTCGGCATTGGCATCGTCAGGGCGAGAGGTCTGCCACTGGTTGGTCTGGTCATCGTGCGAATAGAGCTGCGCCGGAGTCGGCTTAAGGCCGTTCTGGTACTCGTGCTGCGTGATCGGCTCGACCAGCGTACCGACGTTCGCGACCACGGCGACCTTGCCGGTGTTGAAAAGTCCGCGCAACGCGCCCATCGCCGGGTGCATGGCATAGGTCGCTCCGTCGCTCGGCAAGCCGCCCGCGAGCGGCGACAGCGAATTGGTCAGCAGTTGCGCCTGCGGCAGGGCCAGCCCCTGGCGCGTGCCGGCGTAGATCGCGTAGTTGGTCGCATCGCAGGGCGCGATCGTGTTGAACGAATCGTTGCCTCCGCCAAGGTAGATGCAGACGAGGGCCTTGTAGTCGCTGAACGAATAGCGCGTCGCGGCGGTGGCGGCCGAAATCAGCTTGAGGTTGCCAAGCGCCGAATGCACGCTCACGCCGCCGAGCGCGGCGCACAGGCTCTTGCGGAGGAATTCACGACGGTTCACGTGCATGGTGTGGTCCTCAGCGCATTGGTGCGATGACCCTGGCGCGGTGCAAAGCTCATTTCTGGATCGAATATTCGGGCGAGGTGAGGATCAGGTACAAGGCTTCCTGCACGCGCGCCCGACCGAAATGATCGTAGTCGCCGGCCTGCATCTGATTCAGGCGCGCGACGATCACTCCACGCATGAAGGGCGACATCTGCCCGCTCATCAACAACAGGTTGTAGCGGTCGACCAGCGCAGCGGGCGAACTGACCGCAAGCGCCGCGTCGGCATCCTCGTTCATCTGCAAGTTGTTCGAGAAATCGCTGCCCCAGCAACGATCGCTCGCCGTGTAGTTGCAGAACACCTCGTGGAACAGCATGTTGGCGAGCGCGGTCGAGGTCGTGTCGGTGAGGATCTGGAACTCCGGCCCGACCATGCCGGCGCCGCGCATTTCGCCTGGCGGCGCGAAATCGGGCTTGAAGAAGTTGAACACGGTCGGCGAATACAGCGGCGCCTCGCCGATCATGTCGATGATCGGTGGCCAGGGCTGCAGGTTGCCGATGCGTCCGCTGCGGACCGGATCGCCGGTCGGCGTGCGCGCATGCAGGGCGCGCCAGATCTGCGTCAGCTTGAGCAGCGGCTCGCGCAATTTGCCGTAGGTTGCGTAGTGCTGCCAATGGCCGATGCGTGCCTCGGGATCGAGCAGGATCGCCTTCACCACCGCCTTGAGGTTTCCACGCACATGCGACGCACTGCCGTCGTCGTTGAACACCTGCGCGACACGCTGCACGTAGGCTGGCGGCGGGTTGCTCATGACCAGGCGTTCGATCAGGCGCTTGCTGACGAACGGCCCGACGTTGGGATGGTGGAAGATGTTATCGAGCGCCTGCGCCATCTCGGTCGACGCACTGCCCGGCGGCAGCACGCCATTCGCCAGTGCGACGCCGGGGTAGGTCAGCAACTGCTTGCTCGAGGTGCTGTCGTGCCAGTACTCGACCGGCTCCATCGGGTACTGCCAGGCAAGGTCGTCGGAATTGGCCGGGCCGCAGTAGAAATACTGGTCAGGATTCTGGGGGTTGTTGCAACACAGCGGCACACCGTCCTGGTAGTCGACGCTGCAACCGACACTGTTGAAGTCCCAGCCGGTGAACACCGCCGCGAATCCACGCACGGTCGTCTGGTCGTAGGTCGGAATCGGCTGCCCGCCGGAAAGCTTGGGCGTGCCGTCCGGGTTGAGCTGCACGAGGCCGACCGAGAACAGCTGGTTGATCTCGCGCGCGTAGTTCTCGTCCGGATGGATGTTCTCCTCCGCGTTCGCCTTCTGGTTCTGGATCGAACTCAGGAACACGCCCATTGCGGGATGCCGGGTGACGTCCTCGAGCAAGGTGCGGTAGTTGCCGAATGCATTCGCCGCAAGCATGTCGTAATAGCTCGCCAGTGCCCACGGCTGCCCGGCAAGCGTGCCGTTGCTGTTGGAGACCACGAAGATCTCGCTCAATGCGAACGCGACACGCTGGCGCAGCTGATCGCCGGGCAGCGCGCCTGCACGGCTCGGATCCGGGGTGCCGAGCGCGTTGACCGCCCAGATTTCCAGACGCGTATGCGCCCACTCGGCAACGGTGTTGCAGTCGGCATCGTCGACAGGACAGACGAGGCCCTGCACCCAATCGAGATAATGCGTCTGGGTGGAGCCGGATGCGGCGAACTGTTCGTTGAACCAGCCTGCGTAGCCGACCGTGCGCAGGTGCGCGATGTCCGCGTCGTTTGCGCCGAAACTGGCCTGGGCGAGGAAACGCGCGGCTTCGGCGTCGTTCGATGGACCGCTCGCGACCCCCTCGAAACCGGAGCGGAAAACCTGCTCGGGCAAGTGGCTTTGCGCCATGGCGGCCTGCGATGCAGCGACCAGAACGAGCGCGAGCGCCCCCCGCCACCCCAGTGCGATGGTGAACATGCCCATCTCCCGCGCGATCAAGCCCGGCTCCACTCTACTTCGCCGCAAAGCGACCGGTGCATGACGCAGTCGACAATCGCATCAATGCCGCGGCGCGGAACGTGTGACCGTGCGCACGAATATGACCATGGATGGTCGGTATGCCTGCAATGCAGGAGCAATTGCAGGCATGACCATGGATGGTCGGCATGCCTGCCTTCCGGCGCTCCCGGCGCCAGCGTGTGCTTCCCACATCCACGTGGGTCGCAATGCAGGATCAATTTGCAGGCGCCGCCGCGACTCCCGGGCCCCACAGCTGGCTGTCAAGGTCACGCTCCCAGCCGTGCAACGCGAGATCGACGCGCCCGTTGCGCACGAGCACCCCTTCTCCGGCCAGCAGGCGCACCTGCGCGCGGAACGCCCGGGTTCCCGGCGGAAATGCGATGCGCCCGTCCGAGCGCAGCACGCGTTGCCACGGCAGGGCGGCCTCGGCGCCCGCGTCGCCAAGTACGCGCCCGACCAGTCGCGCCCGCCCGGGCAGGCCCGCGCGCGCGGCGATTTCGCCGTAGCTGCTGACGCGGCCTTGCGGGATCGATTCGATCACGCGGCGGATCGCCGCGTGCTCGGGGGGAATTTCGGCGCGCAATGGTTTCACCGGCGACTTGGAAATTTCAGGATGCTATTTGCGACACGCCCCACTAGCATACCGGTCATGCCCACCGGAGCCCCGCCGTGCAGAGTTTCGAACAGATCCGCTCCCATGTCGGCAGCCAGCACGCGCTGCGCACGAACGATCCATACCTGGTCAGTTTCGACCTGACCCTCGCCAGCGGCCGCCACCAGGGCCTGTACCTCGCCGAACTCGAGGATGAGGAGGGCGCGAAGTACCTGCGCGTCTCGACCCCGATCGGCCCCTATACCGGCGTCGACGGCGCGCGCTGCCTGCGCTTCAACTGGGAACAACGCACCGGCTATCTCGCAATCAGCGACCTCGAAGGCTCGCCCTACCTGCACCTGTGCGAAAACCGCCCCTACAGCTTGCTGACGGCCACGGAAATCGACCGCGTGATCGAAGAACTCGGCGCGCTCGGCGACCGGATGGAACAGGCGATCTCGAACGGTGGCGACACGTTCTGAACGAGGCGTGGCGCGCGTTTGGGGCTTCGTCGGCTCCGCCAGCGGCCGCGATCCTTCCCGAGCGCGGCCCTGATGAAAGGGACGACGGCTGCAGCCGCTCCCGCCCCCACTGACTCGTTCAGCCGATCCAGCCAAGCAGGCGCGCAGCGCGCACCAGCAGCCAGGCGATGCCGGCCGTGACCGGCAAGGTCAGGATCCATGCCCAGACCATGCGCTCGACGATCGTCCAGCGGATCGCGTTCGCGCGCTTGGCGACGCCGACGCCGAGGATCGCGGCCGAGATGTTGTGCGTCGTCGAAACCGGGATTCCGAAATGCGACGCCGTCAGGATCACGCTGGCTGACGCAGTCTCCGCGGCGAAGCCATTGATCGGATGCAACTTGACCATCTTGTGACCGAGCGTCTTGATGATGCGCCAGCCACCGACCGCGGTGCCGGCCGCCATCACCAGCGCGCACAGGATCTTGATCCACATCGCGATCTCGAACTGCTTGCCCGCATCCTCCTCGATGCGCAGGAAATGCAGCCACGACGGCATGTGGTCGAGCGTGCCCGAGGCGGTCGCCGTCGCGAGCGCGAGCGCGATGATGCCCATCGTCTTCTGCGCGTCGTTCATGCCGTGCGACAACCCCATCGCGCTCGCCGAAACGAGCTGCGCCTTGCCGAAAAATGCGTTCGCGAAGCGCGTGCGACCGAACCGCTGCAACGGCCCCTTGCTCGAACCGAGCGCTTCCATCAGCGAGAACAACAGGCCCATCAACAGCAGGCCGAGCACGAAGCCGGCGACCGGCGAAGTCACCATGGGCACGATCACCTTCGGCAGCACGCCTTTCTCGCCCCACCAGTGCGTGCCGCCCTGCACCCAGATGATTGCATTCCAGTTGTCGTGCGCGGCGGCCAGCGCGGCGCCGCACAGCCCGCCGACGAGCGCATGCGAGGAACTGGACGGCAGCCCCCACCACCAGGTGATGAGGTTCCAGATCACCGCACCCAGCAGGGCACAGATGAGCACGATCGGCGTGACTGCAACGAGGTTGGTGTCGATCAGGCCGGAAGCGATCGTCTTCGCGACCGCGGTGCCAAGCAGCGCGCCGATGAGGTTGGTCCCCGCGGCAAGCAGCACCGCCTGGCCTGGACTCAGCACCTTGGTCGCGACCACGGTCGCGATCGAGTTCGCGGTGTCGTGAAAACCGTTGATGTATTCGAAGGCCAGCGCTACCGCGACGACCAGCAGGACGAGGGTCAGCTCCATCGACGATCCTTGCTCGGCGGCGACGCGGTCAGGAATTCTTGAGGACGATCTGGTAAGCGACGTTGCCGGCATCGCGGCAACGGTCGATCGCCTTCTCGAGCAACTCGAACAGGTCCTTCAGCAGAAGGATGCGGATCGGCTCGTGGCGGCCACCGTACAGATCGCGGTACAGCTCCAGCAGAAGGCGATCGGCTTCGCTCTCGATCGCCTGCATGCGATCGTTGAGCGTGGTCATCGCTTCCAGGTTCATGCCCTTGCGCAATTGGCCGACCATCTGCTTGATGACCTCCGCGGCCTTCTCGAGCAATGCCGCGCGCGTCGCGAAATCGATGTCGCCCAGGCGGTCCGCGGCGAGCGAATAGCGCTCGGCGAATTTCGAAATCGCCTTGGTGATCTTGTTCAACGCAGCCGACAGCGCCTCGATGTCCTCGCGATCGAGCGCGGTGACGAAGGTGTTGACCAGCTCCTGGCTGATCTGCGCGGTGAGTGCCTTCTCGCGCTTGCGTGCGAGCACGAACTCGTCCAGCGACGACGCCTTCGGCAGCGCGCTGAACATGTGCACCAGCGCGGTGGCGGACTCGTGCGCGGCCTCGGCGCTCGCCTCGAGCAAGCCATAGAACTTGTCGCCTTTGCCGAAGATCGTCTGCAGGGAAAACATGCGTGTCCTGTCGTCTCGACCGCCATCGCGGTGCAGGGTTGAGCGGTCCCGCGCAGTCAGCGGGTCGCGAGCGGGGCGCAGCTCCAATCCGCGCGCCCCGACCCGCGCATGTTACAGCAGCGTTACCGCGCCGTGGCGCCGCCGCGGCGCCCCCGGGCGCCGACATTGCTACACTCGCCGCCCATGCCGGACACGCGCCCCATGCTGAACCAGCCGCCGCACAGCGGATCACACGCGAACAGGCGCCGGGAATGCTGATCGAGCTCGTCCTCGTCATCGTGCTGGCGCTGTGCAACGGTTTCTTCGCACTCAGCGAAATGGCGCTGATGACCGCGCGCCGCAGCCGCATCAAGCAACTGGCCCGCGAAAGCCGGCGCGCGCAGGCAGCGCTCGACCTCATGCAGCAACCGGAAGGCTTCCTCGCGACCGTACAGGTCTTCATCACCCTGCTGCAGATCAGCGCGGGCGCTGCGCTCGGCGCCGACATCGGCGACCGCATCGGCATCGCGCTCGACGCGTTCGACCTGCCCTGGCTCGACCGTTACAGCATGGCGATCGGCGTGTCGCTCAGCGTCGCCGGCATCACGTTCCTCAACATGCTCCTCGGCGAACTCGCGCCCAAGCGCATTGCGCTGGTCGACCCGGAAAAGTTCGCGGTCGCGGTCGCGCTGCCGATGCGTCTGATGACCTGGCTCGCCGCGCCGTTCGCGTTCGTGCTGATCGCACTGACGCGCGCCCTGCTGCATCTGCTGCGCATGGACCGGGGCAGCCGCGGCCATGTCAGCGAGGAGGAAATACGCCTGCTCGTCGCCGAAGGCGCCGACCAGGGCGTCATCGATTCGGACGAACGCAACATGGTCAATCGCGTGTTGCGCCTCGGCGATCGCAGCGTGGACAGCGTGATGACGCCGCGCACGCGCATCGCCTGGCTCGACGCCGCCGCGCCGCTCGCGGACAACATCGAGGTCATGCGCGAGACGCCGTATTCGCGGTACCCGGTGTTCCGCGGCGACCAGCAGGAAATCCTCGGCGTGCTCGAGGTGAAGCGCGTGATCGGGCGTATGGTCGCCGACCGGCCAACCAACCTGTTCGCGACGCTTGGCGAGCCGCTCTACGTTCCCGGCACTGCGCGCGCGCTCGACTTGCTGGAAGAATTCCGTGACGCGGATGCGCCGCTTGCGCTGGTCGTGGACGAGTACGGCGACATCGAAGGACTGGTCACGCTGAATGACCTGCTCGCCGCGGTGGTCGGCACCAGCGCGGCGGTGCTCGCCGAGACGCGTGAACACCCGATCGTGCAGCGCGAAGATGGCAGCTGGCTGGTCGATGGCAGCGTCGGCACCGACGATTTGCGTGAACTCCTCGCGTTGACCCAGCTGCCGAACGAGGATGACCACGATTTCCGCACGGCCGCCGGCATGGTGATGGCGCATTTCGGGCGCATCCCGCAGCCGGGCGAGCACTTCCGCTGGAACGGCTTCCGCTTCGAGGTGGTCGATCTCGATGGCGCGCGCATCGACAAGTTGCTGATAGCGCGGGTGGAAGGGCCGAGTGCTGAGGGCTGAGGGCTGGCTCCAGCGTGCCGCAGCCTGCGACGTGCAACCAAGAGCCAAAGCGGCGCTTCGAAGCCATCAGCCCCCAGCCTTCGCTTTCGCGATCTCCGCCATGCGTGTGGCATCGGCAAGGATGCCATGCAGCACGCGCAGCTCGCGCGGATCCGGTGATGCGCGCAGGAACAGGCGACGCAGGCGCCACAGGATGCGATCCGGCGAACGTCCCTTGTGGAACTCGATTGCGTCGAGCGTGCGCGCGAGGTGGGCGAAGAACTGGTCCATCTGGGCCGAACTCGGCCGCTCGCCACTCGCCGTTTCGGCATCGGCGTCGAATTCGATGCCGGCCAGCCAAGCCATGCGCAACTCCCACGCAACGACCTGCACCGCCTGCGACAGGTTCAACGAAGAATAGGTCGGATCGGCGGGAATCGTTATCGCCCCGTGGCAATACTTGATTTCATCGTTGTCGAGGCCAGAGCGCTCGTTGCCGAACAACAACGCGACTTCCTGCCCCGCCGAAGCGGCGTCGAGCACGCGTCGCGCCGCGCTGCGCGGGTCGAATTCCTCGATCACGACGCCGCGTCGGCGCGCCGTCGCGCCGAGCACCAGGCGGCAATCGGCGATCGCGTCCGGCAGCTCCGACACGACCTGGGCGCCGTCCAGCACATCGGTCGCCCCCGCGGCAAGCGAGGTCGCCTCCGCGTGCGGAAACGCCTGCGGCGCGACCAACGAGAAACGCCGCAAGCCCATCGTGCGGATCGCTCGGGCAGCCGAGCCGATGTTGCCGGGATGCGCGGTTCGCACAAGCACGAAACGGATGCGGTCGAGCGGTGATCCCATCAATCTGCTAACCTCGCGCGCCAGCGCGGTCGACCGCGCCTCGTTCTTTCCAACTCCGTCCAGCGGAACCAGCCATGCCCAGACCCGCCGTCAACGTGGCGGTGCGCGCCGCGCGCGCCGCCGGCCAGATCATCCTGCGTTACATGAACCGCCTGGACAGCCTCGAGGTCATCGAGAAGCAGCGCCACGACTACGTTTCGGAAGTCGACAAGATGGCCGAGGCGGAAATCATACGCGAACTCAAACGCGCCTATCCGCGTGATGCGATCCTCGCGGAGGAATCCGGGCAGATCGGCAAGTCGCGCAACGTCTGGGCGATCGATCCGCTCGACGGCACCCACAACTACCTGCGCGGATTCCCGCATTTCTGCGTGTCAATCGCCTTGCTGGAAGGCGGCGAGCCGGTGATCGGCGTCGTCTACGACCCGCTGCGCGACGAGCTGTTCACCGCCAGCAAGGGCGACGGCGCCTATCTCAACGATCGCCGCATCCGCGTCGGCAAACGCGAGAACCTCGGCGGCGCCCTGCTCGTGACCGGCTTTCCGTATCGCCAGCGGCGCCATCTGGATGCGCAGCTCGGCATGACGCGCGCGCTGCTTGGCGAGGCGGAGGACATCCGTCGCACAGGATCGGCCGCGCTGGATCTCGCCTACGTCGCCGCGGGACGCGTCGATGGCTATTTCGAGATCGGCCTGTACACCTGGGACATGGCGGCCGGCTGCCTGCTGGTGCGCGAAGCGGGCGGGCGCTACTGCGACTTCACCGGTCGAGACGGCATCCCGGAGACCGGCAACCTCGTCGCCGGCAACGTGCACGTCGCCAACGCGATGGTTAAGACGATGGCACCCGAAGTGACGCCGGTGCTGGCGCGCTGAATCAGCGACACAGAGCCGAGCTTGCTGGCTGATGTCGCGCCGAACGCGCAGGGGCGCCGACCCCTGCATGCCATCGGAGTCTGCTCCTGCATTTTCGATATCCAGTCCATCCATGGACATCAAGCCGAAAACTGCTCCTGCATTTCGACCCACAGGGATGTGGGAAGTGTTCTTGGCGCCCGGAGTGCCGGAGAACGCGACATTCAGTCCATCCATGGACATCAAGAAAAAGCCCGGCGCGAGCCGGGCTTTTTCGTTACGCGTGAAGCGAACCCTTGTTACGGGTTCTCGACCTTAAGCTCGGTGCGGCGGTTGCGCGCACGGCCTTCCTTGGTCGAATTGGTGTCGATCGGCGCGCTCTCACCGAAGCCCTTGACCGCGGTGATGCGGCCGGCGTCGATGCCGTGCCCCGTCAGGTAGTCGGCCACGATCTGCGCACGACGCTCGGACAGGCCCTGGTTGTACTGGTCCGTACCCACCGAATCGGTGTGGCCGTCGAGTTCAACCTTGATGTCCGGGTAACGCTTCAGCGCGTCGACCGCCTGGTCGAGGATCGCGATGGAGTCGGACGTCGGGACCGCGAGGGTCGGGTCGATATTGTGCTCACCCTTCTTCGGACGGTCGAACTTGAAGTTCACGCCGCGCAGGTCGATGACGACCTTCTGCGGGCAGCCATCCGGGCCGACGATCGTGCCGGCCGGCGTGTCGGCGCAGCGGTCGTCACAATTGTTGACGCCATCGTGGTCGTCGTCCATCGCGTGGCAGTCGGCCGCCGGCGGCGGGGTGGCCGGGGTAGCCGGCGCTGCAGCAGCGGCATGGCCGAAGCTGTAGACGAGGCCAACGCTGGCGATGCCGTCGACGTAGCCGCTCTCGCGGCTGATGTTGTAGCCGAGGTCATGGGACAGGTTGCCACGCGTGTTGTTGTCGTGGTCGTAACGCGCCGCGAGCTCGCCGCGGAGGGCCATGTTGTCGGACAGGTTGTACTGGATGCCGCCGCCGATCGTGGCCATCGGATCCCAGCCATTCTCGTGGTAGCCGATCGCGGCCAGGCGATAACCCGAGTAGGCCGCATGGCGCAGCACGCCGAGGCCGCCCATGATGTACGGACGCCACTGCGCGCCTTCGTCGCCGAAGAACCAGCGACCGCTGACGCCGAGGCCGACGCTTTCCCACTCATGGCCGCGACGCCAGGAGCTGTCGTCGAACTTCGCATTGTTGATCGTGTATTCGAAATCGACGGCAAGGTGCGGGTTGACCCACACGCCCACGCCGACGCCGCCCCACACCGAGGTGTCGGTTTCGCGGCTGCTGTCGGAGAAGTTCGCGCCGATGCGCGGGGCGATGTACCAGTTGCCGAAATCCTGGGCCTGCACGACGGTGCTACCGCCGACGAGCGCCAGGGCGATGAGCGCACTAAGGGCATTACGTTTCATTCTGGAGGACTCCTCTCTCGTTTTGGTTCAAACGCGTGCCCGCCCAAAGTCCGCAGGACGCTGACACTCCTACCCAAGTCTAGGTCAAAGACAAGACGAAGGAAACAAGCGCTTAACACTTTAGCATGGGCCGGGTGGCTGGGCGGCAGTTTAGCCAAGCATTCGACCCGCCGCCAACCCGTTTGTGAAGATGCTGTTAAGGCGCATTCAGCTGCGCCAGGTCCGTGGACACCGCCGGCTCACGCATCCATCGGCACGCGCACGGCCCCTTCCATGAGGACACGGGCACTGCGGCTCATGACCGCCTTGGTTGCGACCCACTGCCCTTGCACCTGCTTCACGTCCGCGCCCACACGCAAGGTACCGGAAGGGTGGCCAAACCGGACCACGTCACGGGTTACGCCGCCGGCCGCGAGGTTGACGAGGGTTCCCGGCACCGCCGCCGCGGTGGCGATTGCGACCGAGGCCGTGCCCATCATCGCGTGGTGCAGCTTGCCCATCGAGATCGCGCGTGCCAGCAGGTCGATGTCGGCCGCACGCACCGGCTTGCCGCTGGATGAAACGTAGTCCTTCGGCGGGGCCACGAACGCGACCTTGGGCGTCAATGGCCGCTTAGCCGCTTCTGCCACGTCCCCGATCAGGCCCATGCGCAGGGCCCCGGCGGCGCGGATAGACTCCAGCCTCGCCAGTATGGCCTTGTCCTCGTTGATCGTCGCTTGCAGTTCGGTACCGTCATGGCCGAGCGCGGCGGCATCGACGAATACCATCGGCACGCCGGCGTTGATCAGCGTGGCCCTGAACATGCCGACACCGATCACGTGGAGGTCGTCGACGAGGTTGCCGGTCGGGAACATCGCACCGCCCTCCTCGCCCTCGTCGGCGGGATCGAGAAACTCCAGCGCGATCTCGGCCGCAGGGAACGTCACGCCATCCAGTTCGAAGTCGCCTGTTTCCTGCACCTCGCCGTTCGTCATCGGCACATGCGCGACGATGGTCTTGCCGATGTTCGCCTGCCAGATGCGCACCGAGCACATGCCGTCGCGCGGGACACGCGATGGATCGACGAGTCCATTGCCGATCGCGAATGGTCCGACTGCAGACGACAGATTGCCGCAGTTGCCGCTCCAGTCGATGAAGTCGTCATCGATCGGCACCTGGCCGTACAGGTAATCGACGTCGTGATCCGGCACCGACGGAGGAGAAATGATCACGACCTTGCTGGTGCTCGATGTCGCGCCGCCCATGCCGTCGGTCTGCTTGCCGTAGGGATCCGGCGAGCCGATAACGCGCAGCAGCAGCGCATCGCGCGCCTTGCCCGGCACGCGCGCGGCTTCAGGGAGATCGTCGAGCTTGAAGAACACGCCCTTCGACGTGCCGCCGCGCATATAGGTCGCGGAGATGCGGACTTGTGGCTTGTAGCTCATGGGTGGACTCAGGCAGCCTTCGATGATTCGAGGAAATCCTGCGCGAAGCGCTGCAGCACGCCGCCGGCCTGGTAGATCTGCACGTCTTCGTCGGAGTCGAGGCGGCAGACGACGGGCACTTCGATGCGCTCGCCATCCTTGCGATGGAGGACCAGCGTCAACGACCCGCCGGGCGCGAGCGCGCCGAGGACATCGAAGGTTTCGCTGCCGTCGATGGCGAGCGTCGTGCGATTCGTGCCGGGCCGGAATTCCAGCGGCAGCACGCCCATGCCGACAAGATTCTGCCGGTGGATGCGCTCGAAGCCTTCGGCGACGATCGCTTCCACGCCGGCGAGCCGGACGCCCTTGGCGGCCCAGTCGCGCGAGCTGCCCTGGCCGTAGTCGGCGCCGGCGATGATGATGAGCGGCTGCTTGCGCTGCATGTAGGTCTCGATCGCTTCCCACATGCGCAGGACCTTGCCGTCGGGTTCGAGGCGCGTCAGCGAGCCCTTCTTCACCACGCCGTCGACGACGGCCATCTCGTTGACGAGCTGCGGATTGGCGAACGTCGCGCGCTGCGCGGTCAGGTGGTCGCCACGATGTGTCGCGTAGGAATTGAAGTCCTCCTCGGGCAAGCCCATCTTCGACAGATACTCGCCGGCCGCGCTGGATGCGAGGATCGCGTTCGACGGCGACAGGTGATCGGTGGTGATGTTGTCGCCCAGCACGGCGAGCGGACGCATCCCGCGTAGCGTGCGTTCGCCGGCGAGTGCGCCTTCCCAGTACGGCGGGCGGCGGATGTAGGTACTCATCGGACGCCAGTCGTACAACGGCGTGGCGCGCTCTCCGCTGTCGACGGCGAGCTTGAACATCGGTTCGTACACCTTGCGGAACTGTTCCGGTTTGACGCTCGACTTCACGATCGCGTCGATCTCGGCGTCACTTGGCCAGATGTCCTTGAGGCGGACTTCGTTGCCCTGCTTGTCGATACCGAGCACGTCCTTCTCGATGTCGAAACGAACGGTGCCGGCGATCGCGTAGGCGATGACCAGGGGCGGCGAGGCGAGGAACGCCTGCTTCGCATACGGATGGATGCGGCCGTCGAAGTTGCGGTTGCCGGACAGCACCGCCGTTGCGTACAGGTCGCGCGCGATGATTTCCTGCTGGATCTTCGGGTCCAGCGCGCCGCTCATGCCGTTGCAGGTCGTGCAGGCAAAGCCGACGATGCCGAAGCCGAGCATTTCCAGTTCCGGCAACAAACCGGCTTCCTCCAGATACAACTGCACGGCTTTCGATCCGGGCGCGAGCGAGGTTTTGACCCAAGGCTTGCGCAGGAGCCCGCGCGCGTTCGCATTGCGCGCGATGAGGCCGGCAGCGATCACGTTGCGAGGGTTCGACGTGTTCGTGCAGCTGGTGATCGCGGCGATGATGACCGCGCCGTCGGGCATCAAGCCTTGCGCTTCCTCTCTCTTGCCAGAGGCGAGCTTGGCTTCGTCGGCGATGCCGCGCGCGGCGAGTTCGCCAACCGGCAGGCGCCGATGCGGATTGGACGGGCCGGCCATGTTGCGCACGACGCCCGACAGGTCGAAGTGCAGCGTGCGTTCGTACTGGGCGGACTTCAGCGCATCCGCCCACAGACCGGCCGTCTTCGCGTAGGTTTCGACCAGCGCGACCTGCTCGTCGCTGCGGCCGGTCAGGCGCAGGTAGTCGAGCGTGTTGTCGTCGATGAAGAACATGGCCGCGGTCGCTCCGTATTCCGGCGCCATGTTTGAGATCGTCGCGCGGTCGCCGACGGTCAGCGCGGCAGCGCCCTCGCCACGGAATTCGAGATACGCGCCGACGACTTTTTCCTTGCGCAGGAATTCGGTCAGCGCGAGCACGACATCGGTCGCGGTGATGCCCGGTTGCGGCTTGCCCGCCAGTTCCACGCCGACGATATCCGGCAGGCGCATCCACGACGCGCGGCCGAGCATGACGTTCTCGGCCTCGAGCCCACCTACACCGACCGCGATCACGCCGAGCGCATCGACGTGCGGCGTGTGGCTGTCGGTGCCGACGCACGTGTCGGGGAACGCGACGCCGCCTTGCACGTAGATCACCGGCGACATCTTCTCCAGATTGATCTGGTGCATGATGCCGTTGCCGGGCGGAATCACGTCGACGTTGCGGAATGCCTTCTTCGTCCAGTCGATGAAGTGGAAACGGTCCTCGTTGCGGCGATCCTCGATCGCGCGGTTCTTCGCGAATGCGTCGGGGTCGTAGCCACCGCATTCCACCGCGAGAGAATGGTCCACGATGAGCTGCACGGGCACGACCGGATTGACCGCGGCCGGATCGCCACCCTGCGCGGCGATTGCGTCGCGCAGGCCGGCGAGATCGACCAGCGCCGTCTGGCCGAGGATGTCGTGGCAGACGACACGCGCCGGGAACCACGGGAAATCGAGATCGCGACGGCGCTCGATCAGTTGCTCCAGGTAGTCCGTCAACATCGACGGTTCGGCGCGACGAACAAGATTCTCGGCATGTACGCGCGCCGTGTAGGGCAGCGTGTCCCACGCCCCAGGCTGGATGGCGTCGACGGCGGCGCGCGCATCGAACCAGTCGAGCCTGGTGCCGGGGAGCGGTTTGCGGAATTGGGTATTCATGGCGATTCGCTGGCTGGCGGTCCGGGAACTGGCGCGGTCACGCGCATGCCGATGCGTGGCAGCAGGTTTCCGGAAACCTCTATTGTGCCAGACGGGATCAAAAGCCCGAGCGTTGCGGCCACGTAAGGTGACATGCCGCCATTTTGGAGCCGAGCTTGCCCGGCTCAGGCCAGGAGCAGCGGGGCAAGCTCCGCCCTACAACGGCGGCCGCTCGTACGCGCCGATATCGATCGCCGCGCCGGAATTGCGCGGATTGCCGGCGAAATCGACGGCGCCAGCGAGACCGTTGCCGGGATCGCTTCCCGCATCGATCGCTGGCGAACCCGCAGCAACACGCACGTCGGGAGCAACGAGATCGAGGAACTGCGGATCCGCAAACGGCGAATGCGCGTCCTGTGAAGAACCGGCGCGATACGCGGCGAGGCTGCCGTACTCCGTACCGCGCCAGGTCCAGCTCGATCCTCCGCTGCCCGCGTCCGACCAGTAGAGGTTGTGGTCGAGCGTCGCCGGCGTCGCCGTGTCTCCGCTGAATGCGTAGACGAGCACGCCACCGGGACCGGCGTGGACGATGTTGTTTGCGAACACGTTGTCGGTCGCGTGGTACTGGATCTGGAATTCGCCCGCTCCGGTATTCGCCCCGTCGTTGCGCAGCAGCGTATTGCCGACGATCGTCACGCGCGCGCTGCCGCCGACACCGGCGGCGTAGCCGCCGATCGAGATGCCGGCGGAATTGCCCGCGTAGACGAGGTTGTTGCGCACGATGACGTCGCTGCTGGCGCGGCCGGCATGCTCGCTCGCAACCTCGATGCCGAGATCGACATGGTGCACGCGGTTGCGCTCGATCACGATGCGCGTGCCGCCATCGACGTAGATGCCGTCGGCGGCGTACTCGCTGCCGTAGGCGGGATTGCCATAGGAACTGATGTTGTTGATGGCGTTTCCGACGATGACGCCATCGCGCGCCTGATCGTATGCCGGATCCGGCGCGACCCCCTCGAAACCGATCGCACCGATCGCGATGTTGTTGGTGTCGTGCACGAGGTTGCCGCTGATCGTCCACTGCTCGACATTGCCGTCGAGCGAGAACGATTCACTGCAACCAAGCACGAGGTGGTCGATCTCGTTGCCGGCGATCACCAGTTGGTTGATGGACGCCGGCGCACGCGTGCCGTCGACCTTGAGGCCGAATGCGTTCGCGGCGCAACCGTTGGCGGTGGTGCGGATGTCGTGGATATGGTTATCCTGCAGGCGAATCTGCGTGCCCGCGCCGGTCACATACAGGCCGATCGGCACGCTCGCCGTGGAAGCGGTCGCATAGTTGCGCAGTTCAAGCCCGCGTACGATCACGTGACTGACGTCGACGAGCGTGACGAGGCCATGCTGCCCGCCAGGGATAGTCAGGCCTGCGCCGTCGATCACCGCGGCATCGCCCGGAACGGACTGCAGCACGATCGGGCCTGCCGCATCCGAACCCGAATGCGTGACTGACACGAGTTCGTTGTAGACGCCGGCGCGCACGCAGACCGCGTCACCGGCGGCGAGGTGATCGACTGCATGCTGGATCGTCGCCCACGGCGTCGCGGCGCTGCCATCCGCACCGTCGTCACCGCCCGGCCCGACATAGTAGGCGTGCACGGACGGTCGTTCGAAGCCGGAGCCGAACACGCTGTCGCCGGCACGCATGCAATCTGCCGCGCCAGCCGGCATCGAGCAGAGCAACGCAAGTCCGCAGATGGCGCGCATGTTTCCATGCCTCGTTCGGGAGACGCGAACTATGCCCCATGCGTCGATGCGGTGAACGCGGACGCGGTCACGGCGGCGACTTCCGGCCGAGCGGTCGTCGGGCATTTGGACTTCGCGAAAACTCGCCGACTCGACGCGATGGAAGAACCTCGCGCACTCGGTGCGAAGGGAGCGCCGTTTCGCCGGCGCCAACGGCCGCAGCAGCGTGCAGCGACACGTCGCTTGTCCCCGGAGCACATTCCGGGCATCTTCATACGGTCGTTTGAATCATCAGGACTGCCCGTGCGCTACCCGTCCCTGTTCACTCCGCTCGACCTCGGCTTCGCGACCCTGCCGAACCGCGTGTTGATGGGCTCGATGCATACCGGGCTTGAGGACCACGCGCGCGACTTCGACAAGCTCGCCGCGTATTTCGCCGAACGCGCGCGCGGCGGCGTCGGGTTGATGGTTACCGGCGGGTTCGCGCCGAACATGCGCGGCTGGCTGACGCCGTTCGGCAGCCGCCTGTCGATGCCGTGGCAGGTCGCGCCGCACCGGAAGATCACCAGCGCAGTGCATGCCGAGGGCGGGCGCATCTGCCTGCAGATCCTGCATGCGGGCCGCTACGGCTACCAGCCGCTGTCGGTCGCGCCATCCCGGATCAAGTCGCCGATCACGCCGTTCACGCCGCGCGCGCTGTCGGCCGGCGGCGTCGAGCGAACGATCAACGACTTCGTCAACTGCGCGCGCAAGGCGCAGGACGCCGGCTACGACGGCGTGGAAGTGATGGGCTCGGAGGGTTACCTCATCAACCAGTTCCTGACCGAGCGCACCAACCAGCGCGACGACGACTGGGGCGGCTCGCTCGAAAAGCGCCAGCGCTTCCCGGTCGAGATCGTGCGCCGCATGCGCGAGGCGGTCGGGCGCGAGTTCATCATCATCTATCGCCTGTCGATGCTCGATCTGGTCGAACGCGGCCAGGCCTGGGACGAGATCGTCACCCTTGCAAGGAAGATCGAAGGCGCCGGCGCGACCCTCATCAACACCGGCATCGGCTGGCACGAGGCGCGCATTCCGACGATCGTGACCAGCGTGCCGCGAGCGGGTTTTGCCTGGGTCACGCGGCGCATGAAACAGGAAATCGGGATTCCGCTGGTGACGACCAACCGCATCAACATGCCCGAAGTCGCCGAGCGCATCCTCCGCGACGGCGACGCCGACATGGTGTCGATGGCGCGCCCGCTGCTGGCCGATCCGGACTGGGTGCGCAAGGCGCGCGAGGATCGCAGCGCCGACATCAACACCTGCATCGCCTGCAACCAGGCCTGTCTCGACCATGTGTTCGAGAACCGGCGCGCAAGCTGCCTCGTCAATCCGCGCGCTTGCCATGAAACCGAGCTCGTCATCGCCCCGGCCGCGGTGAAGAAGCGCATTGCGGTCGTCGGGGCCGGGCCGGCCGGACTCGCCTGCGCGACGACGCTGGCCGAGCGCGGACACGCGGTCACGCTGTTCGAACAATCGAACGGGATCGGCGGCCAGTTCAACATGGCCAAGCGCGTTCCCGGCAAGGAGGAGTTCCACGAAACCCTGCGCTACTACGGCCGTCGCATCGAGCAGACCGGTGTGCAGCTGCGCCTCGGCACGCGCGCGACGCCGGCGCTGCTGTGCGGATTCGACGACGTCGTGATTGCGACCGGCGTGACTCCGCGCGCGGCCTCGATTCCCGGCAGCGAACGACCCAATGTGGTCAGCTATCTCGACGTGCTGCTGAACGGCGCGCAGGTCGGCGCGAAGGTCGCGATCATCGGTGCTGGCGGCATCGGTTTCGATGTCGCCGAATTCCTGGTCGAACCGGCGCCGTCGCCAAGCACGGACGTTGCCCGCTGGACCCGAGAATGGGGCATCGACACCACGCTCGCCGCGCGCGCGGGCCTGGTGAAACCCGCGCCGGAAGCGCCTGCACGCCAGGTCTGGTTGCTGCAACGCACGCCGGGCAAGCCCGGCAAGCGCCTCAACAAGACCAGTGGCTGGGTCCATCGCGCAACGCTCGCCGCAAAACGCGTGACGATGCTCGGTGGCGTCACCTACGAACGCATCGACGACGAAGGCCTGCACATACGCATCGGTGATGACATGCAGGTGCTGCCGGTGGATACCGTCGTGGTCTGCGCCGGCCAGGAGCCGAACCGCGCGCTGCACGCCGAAGTCGTCGCGTCTGGCGTGACGGCTCATCTGATCGGTGGCGCCGACGTCGCGGCCGAACTCGACGCGAAGCGAGCGATCGACCAGGGCACGCGGCTCGCGGCGATGCTGTAGCGGCCGCATCCCTGCGCCGGATTTGCAGCGACAACGAAGTCTGCGCACGCCACGCCATCATTCGCCCTCGAGGAAGGCCAATGCGTCCATTGCGTACAGTCCTGTTCGCCTCCGCGCTCGCGCTGTGCGCCTGCATCTCTTTGCCTGCGCGGCAGCACGAGGATGCGGGTCCGGCGTACTTCCGCACCACGCCGGTGCGACCGGTGCCAGAGCTGTTGCCGATCGCGCTCGCCGCGACGCCGCCGATCGAATCCGGCGAGTTCAAGCCGAGCGACCTCACCGAGCTGGTCCGGCTCGATCCGGGCATCCGGCTCGACATCCGCTATGCGACCGCCCGCAACTTCCTCGGCACGCCGCTGTACAGCCAGGCGCGCGCGTTCCTGCAGCGTCCTGCGGCCGAGGCGCTCGTGCGCGTGCAGCGCGCACTCGCCGCTGCCGGTTATGGACTGCTGGTACATGACGCCTATCGGCCGTGGTACGTGACGCGCCTGTTCTGGGACGCGACGCCTGTCGACAAGCACGCCTATGTCGCCGATCCCGCCAAAGGTTCGCGGCACAACCGCGGTTGTGCCGTAGATCTGACCCTGTACGAATTGCACAGCGGGCGCGCCGTCGAGATGCCAAGCCTGTACGACGAGATGTCCGAACGGGCTTGGCCGACCTACAGCGGCGGAGATGCGGCGGCGCTCGCACGCCGCGACCTGCTGCGCCGGCACATGGAAGCGGAGGGTTTCAGCGTGTTCGAAACCGAATGGTGGCACTTCGACTATCGCGACTGGCGCTCGTATGCGATCCAGAATGTGCGCTTCGAATCCATCCACTGACGCGCCTGCGCGAACGCACTGTTTCCGCGCAGTCGCCCATTGCGGCTTGCATCGCGCGCGCGCGGCCACCAGCATGGGGGACCCGGCCACCCGAATGGAGTTCCCATGAAGCTGTACTACTCGCCCAACACCTGCGCCAGCGCCGACCACATCGTGCTGGAATGGATCGGCAAGCCGTACAAGACGCAACGGCTGAGCCGCGAGGAACGCGCGATGCCGGCCTTCAGGGCGATCAATCCCGCCGGCGCCGTACCGGTGCTCGAGGTCGACGGCTGGGTGCTGACCCAGAACGCGGCGATCCTCAACTACCTGGCCGACACCTTTCCCGAAGCGAAGCTGGGAGGCGACGGCACGCCGAAGGGGCGTGCGGAGGTCAACCGCTGGCTCGCGTTCGTGAACTCCGATGTGCATCCGGCGTTCAAGCCATTGTTCGGCGCAACCGCCTATCTCGCGGATGCGACGATGATCGAGAAGACCAAGGAAAACGCGAGGACTTCACTGCGCGCACTGTTCGAGCGCGCCGATGCGCAGCTCGCGGACAATGACTGGATCGCCGGGATGCGCTCGATAGCGGATCCTTACCTGTTCGTGACCCTGCGCTGGGCCAAGGGTCAGCAGGTCGATCTGTCCGGACTCGACCATCTCGCGAGGTTCATGGACCGCATGGAGGCCGATCCCGCGGTGCAGAAGGTGTTGCAGGAAGAATCGTACTGAGCTCGAAGTCAGCGGAGCGAGCTGCGCACGAGGCGTTCCCACTCCCGGGCGAATTCGACGTTGCGCGCCTTCGCGATCGCTGCGGCCACGTCCGGGAGCAGCGCGAGGAGTTCGTCTTCGTTCGAAGCGCGTTCGATCTTGAGCTGCGTCATGAACCCGCGCAGGCCGAGATACTCGCGCACGCCTTCGGACATCAGGCCGCTCAGCGTCATGTAGCGCAGCGCGGCCTCGGACGGCCCCGATACGCCCTCGGCAATGCTCGCCGATTCAGGTCCGGTCGGCTCGTTCGCTGCGGTGGTAATCAGCCCCAGTTCGACGAGCCTGTCGATCGCGTCCGATGGGGCATGCAACGTGGCTGCCACGTGACGAAGCTGGCTCATGTCGCGCTGCCCGTCGACGAGCAGCAACAGCGAGCGGAGCGGCGATGCAAGCTTGTTCTGGCGTGTACTGATTTCAGCACGCCCGCTGGCGGTCTTGCGGTACATCTGAGTGATTGGCACCTTGTTACCCCGATCGGTGAAGTATCAGTTTCGCGACGCGCATCCGCGCGTCAAGTATTCATCGAGCCAGTGCCATTGCAGGAAGAACCACGTTTTCGGTCCCGCAAGTCCCAAGTGTGTTCGTCAGGCGCGCACAGTCAATACCGGCGGTCAGCTGGCGAGGGCTACGCGGATGCCGCGCTCCCACTGCCGCGCACAATCGAAACCGCGTGCCTTGGCGACCGCCTCACCCACGTCGGGAAGCAGGGCTTCGAGTTCGGTCATGTCGGCGCAACGCTCGATCTTGATCTGCATGAAGAATCCGAGCAGGCCGAGATGCTCATGCACGGCGGCGGTCATCAGGCTGCTGACGGTGCGAAATCGCTGCGAAATCACTGACGAAGGCCGCGCGGCCGCCGCCTCGGAGAGCGCGTGGACGTTGCGGATCAGTCCCAGCGCGGCCAGCTGTTCAAGCGCATCCGCTGGCGCATGCAGATCCGCGGCCATCCTGCGCAGTGTCGTCGCATCACGCGAACCATCGACGAGCAGCAGGATCGATCGCAGCAATCGTGACAATTTGTGGGCGCGCGTCTGGATCTCGGCGCGCCCGGCCTCGGTCTTCGAATAGAGGCACTCTTCCCGTCCACCCAGATTTCCGTCGTCGGCCATCGCAGTTCTCCTGACGCCTGTCCTGCGAAAGATGATGCAAACGGGATGCCAAAGGGCGGAACGCCGGGAAAATCGCCCGCCAGCGCGCGCAGGCGGATGATTTGGCCCGCAACATTGACATCCCACGGAGCCTGGAACGGGCAAGGAACGCACATTCCGGACAAGCCGGCTACCCGCGCTGGTCGATCGCCACGAAGCGCAAATCCTCGGGGCCGATGTAGTTCGCGCTCGGCCGGATGATCTTGCCGTCGATGCGCTGCTCGATCACGTGCGCGCTCCAGCCAGATGTGCGCGAGATCACGAACAGCGGCGTGAACATCGCGGTCGGCACGCCCAACATGTGGTAGCTGACTGCGCTGAACCAGTCGAGGTTCGGGAACATCTTCTTGATGTCCCACATGGTGGACTCGAGCCGCTCGGCGATGTCGAACATCTTCATGTTGTTCTGCTCCGCCGACAGCTCGCGCGCGACTTCCTTGATGACCTTGTTGCGCGGATCGCTGACCGTGTAGACCGGATGGCCAAAACCGATCACGACTTCCTTGCGCTCGACGCGCGCGCGAATGTCCGCCTCGGCTTCGTCCGGCGAGTCGTAGCGCTTCTGGATCTCGAACGCGACTTCGTTGGCGCCACCGTGCTTGGGACCGCGCAGCGCGCCGATCGCGCCGGCGATCGCCGAGTACATGTCGCTGCCGGTGCCGGCGACCACTCGCGCCGTGAAGGTCGAGGCGTTGAACTCGTGCTCGGCGTAGAGGATCAGCGAGGTGTGCATCGCGCGCACCCACGAATCGCGCGGTTTTTCGCCGTGCAGCAGGTGCAGGAAATGACCGCCGATCGAGTCGTCGTCGGTTTCCACCTCGATGCGCTTGCCATTCGCCGCGTAGTGGTACCAGTACAGCAGGATGCTGCCGAGCGAAGCCATCAGGCGGTCGGCGATGTCGCGCGCACCGGGATGGTTGTGGTCGTCCTTCTCCGGCAGCGCGCAGCCGAGCGCGGACACCGCGGTGCGCATGACGTCCATCGGGTGCGCCGACGCGGGAAGCTGTTCCAGCACTGCCTTGACCGACGCCGGAATGCCGCGCAACGCCCTCAGCTTCGCCTTGTAGCCGGCGAGCTCGGCGCGATTGGGCAACTTGCCATGCACGAGCAGATGGGCGATCTCCTCGAACTCGCAGGTCGTCGCAACATCGAGGATGTCGTAGCCACGGTAGTGCAGGTCGTTGCCACTGCGACCGACCGTGCACAGCGCCGTGTTGCCGGCAGCGACGCCGGACAGGGCGACGGACTTCTTGGGTTTGAACGGCGTGGCGGTGTCGGTCATGGAGTTCCCTCGGTCATGTTCGTTGTTCGGGCGCGGCCGCGCATCAATCGGCAAAGGCTTCGGTCGGCGGCACCGCCGCACAGGTGTCGACGGGTGTCCGCATCGCTCGCGCGTCGTCGTCGACGTACAGCCAGCACTCCTCCAGGGTCGAGCAATAGCAGATCTCGACGGCGGCGCGGTGCGCTTGGGCCTTGCGATACTGGCGGTACGAATCGGCGCCGTCGAACACCAGCATCGGCACCACTTCGCCGCCGCTGAGGACGTTTTCGCTGATCGTCGATGTGCGCAGCGCGAAGCGCTCGACACCGAGCGCCGTGACCACCTCGCGCCAGGTGTGCTGCGGCTTGCCATCGATGCGAACCTGCATGCTCTTGACGATCGCCGGACCGACCCCCTTGTTGAGCAGCTTGATGGACGATTCGGAGTCGTAGTTGGCCAGCATCAGATACGGCCACACCTGCGCGCGTACCTGGGTGCGCTGCAGGTAGGCGGTGTACCCCGACACGACCAGCGCGAGCACGCCGATCAGCGCGGCAATCACTGCGGCGAGCGCGTCCCAATGGCGCGCGCGCGTCTCGTTGCCCGGCGACCCATCGCTCATCGTTACTCGTCCGAGCGAGCGCCGGCGAACAGCGCGTCGAGCTTCTGCTCGTAGGCGTGATAGCCAAGGAAGTCGTACAGCTCCGCGCGGGTCTGCATCGTCGGCACGACCGCCTTTTGAGTACCGTCGCGGCGCACGGTTTCGTAGAAGCCCAGCGCCGCCTTGTTCATTGCCCGATAGGCGCCGCAGCAATACAGCGCGATATCGACGCCCGCATCGCGCAATTCACCGGTCGTGAAGAACGGCGTCGAGCCGAATTCGGTCAGGTTGGCGAGGATCGGCACCTTCACCGCCTGCTTGAAGCGGCGGTAGTCGTCGAGCGTGTTCATCGCCTCCGGGAAGATCATGTCGGCACCGGCCTCGACGTAGGCGACCGCTCGCTCGATCGCGGCATCGATCCCTTCGACCGCCGCTGCGTCGGTGCGCGCCATGATCACGAACGACGCATCGGTGCGCGCATCGACGGCCGCCTTGACGCGATCGACCATCTCGCCCTGCGCCACCACTTCCTTGCCGGGACGGTGGCCACATCGCTTCTGGCCGACCTGGTCCTCCATGTGCACCGCCGCGACACCGACGTTGATGAAGGAGCGGATCGTGCGCGCGATGTTGAACGCGCCGCCCCAGCCGGTGTCGATGTCGACCAGCAGCGGCATGCGGGTCGCGTCGACGATGCGGCGCGCATCGGTCAGCACGTCTTCCATCGTGCTGATGCCGAGATCGGGGACACCGAGGGAGTTCGCCGCCACGCCACCGCCGGACAGGTACAACGCGCGATAGCCGACGTGCTTCGCCATCAATCCGGCATAGGCGGTGATCGCGCCGACGACCTGCAGGGGACGCTCTTCGGCGACAGCGGCGCGGAAGGCGGCGCCGGCGGACGGATGGCTCATGCGTGGCTCCGGAATCGGGCGGTAGCCGCACATTTTAACCCAGACGAAGTGGGCCGGACCGCTCCTACCGGGTCAGCATCGCCTGCGGCACGGGCATCCAGTGGTCAAGCGGCGCCGGCCGGCCGAGCAGGTAGCCTTGGCCGAATTCGCAGCCCATCCGGATCAGCGCGTTGCGCTGCGCGACGGTCTCGATGCCTTCAGCGATGACCTGGATGCCCAGCGCACGCGCGAGGGCGAGGATCGCGACGACGACCGTCGTGGTCGCCGGCGTGCCTTCGTCGAGCGCGTGCACGAATGAACGATCGATCTTCAGCATGCGCAATGGCAACGAATGCAGGTAGCTGAGCGACGAATAGCCGGTGCCGAAGTCGTCCAGCGCCGCACCGATGCCGATTCCGCGCAGGCGTTCCAGCGTCGCGCGAACGCGCTCGGGATCGTCCAGCAACGAACCCTCGGTGACTTCGATGACCAGCCGGGCCGGATCGAGGCCGGTGCGTTCGAGCAGGCGCACCAGGCGGCGATCGAAGTCGGCATGCTGCAGGTGCAGGGCCGAGACGTTGATGGTCAGGAACGCAGATTGCGCAGGCACGCGCTGGATCGCGCTGCACGCCGTCTCGAACACGCGCCAGTCGATCGCCTCGATCTGGCCGCTGTCCTGCGCGACACGCAGGAATGCAACCGGCGGGAGCACGCCCTCGCGTGGATGGTTCCAGCGCAGCAACGCCTCGTACCCGATCACTTCCCCGCTTTGGAGGTGGCAGAACGGCTGGAAATAGGGGTCGAACTCTCCCTTGCGCAGGCCGGCGCGCAGTTCACCCTCGATCGCCAGCACATCGATTGCATTCTTCGCGAGGGATTCGTCGAACAGCATGAAACGCTTGCGACCGAGTTCCTTCGCCCGGTACAGCGCGAGGTCCGCATCGCGCAGCAGCTCGTCCGCCGCGACATAGTTGCCATCACCGATCGCGACGCCGATGCTGACCGACGGATCGATTTCGCTGCCGGCCAGCTGCAGCGGCATGCCGAGCGTGTCGAGTACGCGCCGCGCGACTTCGCGCGCCGCGTCCGGATGCCCGATGTCTTCGATCAGGATCGCGAACTCATCGCCGGAAAGGCGCGCGACCATGTCGGGTTCGCGCACGCACTTGAGCAGGCGGCTCGCCACCGCCTTGAGCATGTCGTCCCCGGCAAGATGCCCGAGGCTGTCGTTGACCACCTTGAAGCGGTCGACGTCAAGATAGAGCAGCGCGCAGCGTCGCTGTGGATCGTGCCGCAGCTGCGCCAGCACGCGGTCAAGCCGCTCACGCAGGAAACCGCGGTTCGGCAGGCCCGTCAGCGCATCGTGCATGAGCTGGTGCCGGAGCTGTTGCTGCGCGCGTTCGCGCTGCAGGACCTCCTCCCGCAGCTCATGGGTCCGTTCCGCGACACGCTGCTCGAGCTCGGTGTTCGCTCGCTGCAGCGACACCGCCGATCGCCGCCGGTGGATGCTGTTGGCGATCTGCAGCGCCGCGAAGCTGAGCAGTTCCTGATCGGGCGGACCGTACGAGACCGACTCGGTATAACTCTGCACGACGACGACGCCGATCGGCTGGTCGTCCACCCGCAACGGCACCCCGAGCCAGCACCTTGCGGGACGTCCGATGCGCGCCGGGTCGACCTCGCCTTCGCGTGCCAGTTCGTCGATGCGCTCGTTGTCGCCGAGCAGGGGAACGCCCGTGCGCAACACGTACTCGCTCAGGCCGCGGCCGACCTCGCGCGATGCGGTGCGCCGCGCGCCGGCATCGACGTAGTACGGGAAGGACAGGATGCGCCGGTCATCGGAAAGCAGCGCGATGAAGAAATTCTCGGCATTGAGCAGCTCGCCGACCACCGCATGCAGGCGTTCGTAGAACTCGTTCTCGTCGATATCGGCGGTCGCCAGCTGGGCGATGTGGAAGAGCGCCGCCTGCAGGCGCTCCGCGCGCTGGCGCTCCAGCACTTCCAGTTGCAGGCCGCGGTTCGCATCGGCCAGTTCGAGCGTGCGCAGGCGCACTTCCTGTTCGAGGTCCTCCTGGTTCCGCTTGCGCTCGAGCGCGGTCAGGATGTGGGTGCCGACGAACTCGAGCAGCGCACGGTCTTCGCCTGTGAAGCCGAAACCTTCCAGGTAACTCTGCACGACCAGCGCACCGAGGACCTTGCCATTGCGCAGCATCGGCACGCCGAGCCAGTCGACGCTGTCCGGCCCCACTGCGAGCAATGGCCCTTGGATTTGCTGCTTCAGATCGTCGATGCTGCCCATCAACGCCTTGCCGCCGGTGATCAGGTACCAGGTCAGCGTGCCGCGCAGGCCGTCCATCGGGATGTCGTCGGACGGGTCCGGCACCTCGGTGTCTTCGGTGTCGGCAAAGTAGAGGAACCGCAGGCTGTCCAGCTCGGCGTCGTAGCGAACGATGAAGAAGTTCTCCGCGTACATCAGCGTGCTGACGATCGCGTGGATGCCACGCAGCAGTTCCGGCATGTCGCGGTCGGAACCGGCGAGATCGGAGATCGCGAACAACGCGCGCTGCAACGCTTCGGAGTGTTCGAGCTGCTTGTGCGACTGGTGCAGGTCGGCCAGCTGCAGCGCGCGGCGCACCTGCTGCCCCGCGAGTCTCATGCACGGCGCGAACGCATCCAGCAGCGGAACCGGCGCGCCGGCAGCGAACGTCAGCAGCAGGGCCGCGCGATCGTCGGCAAGACGGACGTCGACGTGCGTTGCGTCGCTGACGATGTCCCGTGCGCCGCGCATCAACGCGCCGACGCGACGCAACTCCTCCCGCGACGGCGTGCCGTGGTCCTGCGCGCCGAGTGCTTCAGGGGTGTCGTCGAGCCACATCACCATCCGCGCGCTGCAACCGAAATGGCGCTGCGCCAGGTCGACAACCGCCTGCGCCGTCTCGCGCGGGGTCGTCAGCTCGACCAGCCGGAGCAGGCACTCCAGTTGGAGCGAGTCAGCCGACGTCGCGGTGGTGGAACAGTGATCCATGCTTCCCCGGATTGCGTTGCCAGCGGTCCTTGCCCGTACCCACGGTCGGCGGACGGCCGACGCCAGTCCAGCGCGCGCGACCGCGGGTGTCAATAGCTGCGGGATGACAAGGTGTGTCGCCTGGCGATCGGAGACATCCGCCGGAGCGACTGGCGGCGGCAGCGGCGGCGCCCCGCCCCCGTGCGGCGCTGCAAATATCGCGTCGCTGTGGACACCGCCCCGGCATGGCGCCGGGGCAGCGACGCTTGATCAGCGCTTGGCGAACAGGTGTTCGACGCCCGCGCGCTCTTCGCGCAGCTCTTTATCGGTCGCGTCCATGCGCTCGCGCGAGAATGGGTTGATCTCCAGCCCCTGCACGATCGCGAACTTCCCGTCCCTGACCGTGACCGGATACCCGTAGATCACGCCGGGCTGGATGCCGTACGAACCGTCCGACGGAATGCCCATCGAAACCCAGTCGCCCTCGACCGTTCCGAGCGCCCAGTTGCGCATATGGTCGATTGCCGCGGAGGCCGCGGAGGCCGCCGACGACGCGCCGCGCGCCTTGATGATCGCGGCGCCGCGCTGCTGCACGGTCGGGATGAACGTATCGTTGTACCAGGCTTGGTCGACCAGCCCGATCGCGGCCTTGCCCTGAACCGTCGAATGATGGATGTCCGGGTACTGCGTCGACGAATGGTTGCCCCATATCGTCATGCGCCGGATGTCGGTAGTGCGCGCGCCGGTCTTCTCGGCAAGCTGCGACAGCGCGCGGTTGTGGTCGAGGCGGACCATTGCGGTGAAGCAGTTGGGATCGAGATCGGGCGCGTTCTGCTGCGCGATCAGCGCATTGGTGTTGGCCGGATTGCCGACCACCAGCACTTTCACGTTGCGCTTGGCATGCTCGTTCAGCGCCTTGCCCTGCGGGGCGAAGATCGCGCCGTTCGCCTCGAGCAGGTCCTTGCGCTCCATGCCCGGGCCGCGCGGACGCGCGCCGACCAGCAGCGCGTAGTCGACATCCTTGAATGCGACGTTGGCGTCGTCGGTCGCAACCACGCCTGCGAGGGTCGGGAAGGCGCAGTCGTTGAGTTCCATCACGACACCCTGCAGCGCGGGCAGCGCCGGGGTGATCTCGAGCAGGTGCAGGATCACCGGCTGGTCGGCGCCGAGCATGTCGCCGGCGGCGATGCGGAACAGCAGGGCGTAGCCGATCTGGCCGGCGGCACCGGTGACGGCAACACGGACGGGAGCTTTCATGTCAGAAGCCTCGGGAGTGGTGATTGGGGAATGGGGATAGGGGAATGGGAACCTGTTGCTTCTACGACTCCCGATTGCCGATTCCCGGCTGTCAGCTCAGCTCGGCGAAGAATTCGCGGAACCGCTTCAACCCTTCCGGCAGCTGCGCGGTCGGGCAGGTATAGGAAATACGCAGTGCGTTCGGTTCGCCGAACGCCGAGCCCGGCACGCAGGCGACGCCCTTGACCTCGAGCAGCGCATTGCACAGGTCGACGTCGTTGGCGATTGCGCGTTCGCCGTGACGCTTGCCGAACGCGCAGGAGACATCCGGAAACACGTAGAACGCACCCTGCGGTCGCGGGCAGACCACGCCCGCGATCGAGTTCATGGCGGCGAGCACCTGGTCGCGCTTGGCCTGGAATTCCGCGCACTTCTGAGTCGGCACGTCCTGCGGCCCGCCGAGCGCGGCAACCGCTGCCGCGGTGACGATCTCGGGGATGTTGGTGATGTGATTGGAGTTCAGCGTGACGAATGCCTGCGCAACTTGTTCCGGTGCGGCGATGAAGCCGACGCGCCAGCCCGGCATGCCGTAGGTCTTGGAAATCGAGTCGACATGGATCGTGCGCTCGCGCAGCTCCGGGCGCGCGTTGACGAAGTTGTGATAGCCCACGCCGTCGAACACCATGCGGTTGTAGATGTCGTCGCAGATGATCCAGACGTCCGGATGTTTGATCAATACGTCGGCGAGCGCGGCGATCTCGTCTTTCGTGTAGACCATGCCGGTCGGGTTGTTCGGATTGTTGAACAGGAACACCTTCACGCCTGGCAGCGCGGCATCAAGCTGCGCTGGCGTGAGCTTGTAGTTCTGGCTGGCCGGGCACGGCATCAGGCGCATCTTCGCGTCGACGATCTCGGCGATGTCGACATAGGTGGTCCAGTACGGCACCGCGAACGCGATCGTGTCGCCCGGATCGAGCAGCGCCTCGGCGAGGTTGTACAGCACATGCTTGGCGCCGATGCCGGTGGCAATGTTCTTGCGCGTGTAGCCGTTGAGGCCGCTGCCTTCCAGGTGATGAAGGAACGCGTCGAGCAACGAGTCCGCGCCGCGATTGGAACCGTACTGGCCGCTGTCCTTCGCCAGCGCGTCGCGCACGGCCGCATAGACGTGCTCGCCCGGCAGGAAGTTTGGCACGCCGATCGAGAAGCTCACGATGTCGCGGCCCGCGGCCTTGAGTTGCTTGGCCTTTTCGGCCACGGCCATGATCGCACTGGGCTTTGCGCGGCTCATGCGCGCGGCGAGAGTCAGCATGGAAGTTCCTCGCGGAAACGGGCGGTTCGGAGGCGGAAAATGGTATCACACGAAACTGTTTTGCGCGCCGCAACGATTCGTTGCGCAGCCCTGGCGCAAGGTAACCGGCGACGGGATCGGCGAGCCGGACGCCGTGCCGGAGCGAGGCCCTGGCCGAAGCTACGGGCCGAGTGAGGCGCAAGTGCCGTGCGCCGAGACCGAGCGAACTGCTTTCGACTTGTCCGTTGCAGTCCGCCAGTAACGGCGACCGCGGACTTGCGCTAGAGTTGCCGGGCCATCCACACCGCGCAACGGAGTTCTCCATGCACTACCTCTGGATGTTCCTCATCGGCCTGCTCGTCGGCGTCGTCGCGAAGTTCCTGATGCCGGGCAAGGATCCGGGCGGATTCATCATCACCGGCCTGCTCGGCGTCGCCGGCATGTTCCTTGGCGGATTCCTCGCCAGCCTGATTTTCGGGACGAACATGAGCGCGACGGGCTCGATCGAGCCATCCGGCTTCATCGGTGGCGTGATCGGCTCGCTGATCCTGCTCGCCATCTACCGCATGTTCCGGCGCAACACCCAAGCCTGACGCCGGGTGGGCGAACAACAAAAAGGCCGCCCTTCGGGCGGCCTTTTGCATTGCAATGCGCGTGCCGCTCAGTGGCGATCGAGGATCGCGTTCCACTCGTCCAGATGCGCCTTCTGCTGCGCGAACAGCGGTGCGGTGTCACCCTTGATAGTGATCGAGGTGATCATGTCGCCACCCTTGATCTTGTCTACGATCGCCTGATCGGCCGGGCCGACCACGCTGCCGAACACGCTGTGCTTGCCGTCCAGCCACGAGGTCGGCACATGGGTGATGAAGAACTGGCTGCCGTTGGTGCCACGGCCCATGCGCTGGCCGGCATTCGCCATCGACAGGATGCCGGGGCGGTCATGCTTGAGGCCCGGAACGATCTCGTCGTCGAACTGGTAGCCCGGGCCACCGGTACCGCTGCCCTGCGGGCAACCGCCCTGGACCATGAAGTCCGGGATCACGCGGTGGAAGGTCTTTCCGTTGTAGAAACCGCGCCGGGCGAGATTGGCGAAGCTCGCGACGGTCATCGGGACCTGATCGGCAAACAGGCGAAGGTGGATGGTGCCGTGCGCGGTCGCGATCTCGGCGGTCAATTCGGGCAGGGTCGACATGGGATTCCTCGGGCCAAAACAGGCAGCGTACCCGATCCATCGACCTGAATCGCCGGTTCAGGCGCCCACAAGACGGCCGCAACAAGTCCGGGCTATAATCGGCGGCTAGCTCGCGGCCCTTGCCGTCCCCTTCCATGCACGGCCGGAAACACCGGCTGCAGGTCAGTCCGATGTCCATCGAAAATCTCCGCAATATCGCGATCGTCGCCCACGTCGACCACGGCAAGACGACTCTCGTCGATTGCCTGCTCAAGCAGTCCGGCACGTTCAGCGAGCGCACCGTGCTGGCCGAGCGCGTGATGGACTCGAACGACCAGGAAAAAGAACGCGGCATCACGATCCTGTCGAAGAACACCGCGATCACCTGGAACGGCAACCGCATCAACATCGTCGACACGCCTGGACACGCCGACTTCGGTGGCGAGGTCGAGCGCGTTCTTTCGATGGTCGACACCGTGCTGATCCTCGTCGACGCGATGGACGGCCCGATGCCGCAGACGCGCTTCGTGACCCAGAAGGCGTTCCAGATGGGCTTCAAGCCGATCGTGGTGGTGAACAAGGTCGACCGGCCCGGTGCCCGCCCCGGCTGGGTGCTCGACCAGACCTTCGACCTGTTCGACCGTCTGGGCGCGAGCGACGAGCAGCTTGATTTTCCGGTCGTGTATGCCTCGGCGCTGCACGGCTACGCCGGCCTCGACCCGGACGTGCGCTCGGGCGACATGACGCCGCTGTACGAGGCGATCATGAAGCACGTGTCGCCGCCGCAGGTCGACCTCGACGGCCCGTTCCAGATGCGCATCAGCCAGCTGGATTACAGCAACTACGTGGGCCTGATCGGCATCGGCCGCATCCAGCGCGGCAAGGTACGCACCAACATGCCGGTCGCGGTACTTGACCGTGAAGGCAAGAAGCGCAATGCGAAGGTGTTGCAGGTCCTTGGCTTCATGGGCCTCGAGCGGCGTGAAGTCGCGGAGGCGGAAGCCGGCGACATCATCGCGATCAACGGCATCGAGGGCCTCGGCATCTCCGACACGATTTGCGCGCCGGACGCACCCGAGCAGTTGCCGGTGCTTCACGTCGACGAACCGACCATCTCGATGACCTTCCAGGTCAACAACTCGCCGTTCGCCGGCGTCAAGGAACACAGCGGCGGCAAGTTCCTGACCAGCCGCCAGATCCGCGAGCGCCTGATGCGCGAAACGCTGCACAACGTCGCGATGAAGGTCGAGGAAACCGAGGACCCGGACAAGTTCAAGGTGTCCGGTCGCGGCGAGCTGCACCTGTCGGTGCTGATCGAGACCATGCGCCGCGAAGGCTACGAACTGGCCGTGTCGCGCGCCGAAGTCATCATCAAGGAAATCGACGGCGTGTTGAGCGAGCCGTTCGAGCAGCTCGTGTGCGACATGGAAGAGGCGTACCAGGGCGGCGTGATGGAACGCCTCGGCTCGCGTCGCGGCCAGCTCACGAACATGGAACCGGACGGGAAGGGACGCGTACGCCTCGACTACATGATTCCGGCGCGCGGCCTGATCGGCTTCCAGACCGAGTTCCGCACGATCACCGCCGGTACCGGCCTGCTGTTCCACGTGTTTGATCACTACGGACCGAAGTCCGAAGGCGCGATCGCCAAGCGCCAGAACGGCGTGATGATCTCGAATGGCCAAGGCCCCTCGCCGGCCTATTCACTGGTCAGCCTGCAGGAACGCGGTCGCTTGCTGATCAGCGAGGGCGACAACATCTATGAAGGCCAGCTGGTGGGCATCCACTCCAAGGACAACGATCTCACCGTCAACGCGTTGCGCGCGAAGCAGATGACCAACATCCGCGCGGCCGGCAAGGACGAGACCGTGCAGCTGACACCGCCGATCAAGATGTCGCTGGAACAGGCGCTCGAGTTCATCGAGGAAGACGAACTGGTCGAAGTGACGCCGAAGGCGATCCGCCTGCGCAAGAAGCACCTGACCGAGAACGACCGCAAGCGCGCGTCGCGTCAGGCGGCGTGACCCGCGGCCGCGCGCTTCCGCGCGCAGCCGCCGCACGTCATGAGCTGGAAAGTGCGCCGCGCTTGCGCACAATCAGCATGGCCAGCTCCAGCGACTGCTCGTAGTTCAGGCGCGGATCGACCTGCGACTTGTACGCGCGCGCGAGGTCGAGTTCGGTCAGGTCGCGCGCGCCACCCATGCATTCGGTCACGTTCTCGCCCGTGAGTTCCAGGTGCACGCCACCGAGGCGCGTGCCGGCCGCGGCATGCACGTCGAACGCGCGTTCCAACTCGCTGCGGATGTTGGCGAAGCGACGCGTCTTGACGCCGTTGCCGAGCGTCTCGATGTTGCCGTGCATCGGGTCGCACACCCACAGCGGTTCGCGCTGCACAGCCTTCATCGCATCGAGCAACGGTGGCAGGACGCTTTCGACCTTCGCCGCACCCATGCGGTGGATCAGGGTCAGGCGTCCCGGTTCACGCTCCGGATCGAGCACGTCCACGAGCCGCTGCAATTGTTCCGGCGTAGTGGACGGCCCGATCTTCACCGCGATCGGATTGCGGATGCCGCGGAAATATTCGACGTGCGCGCCATCGAGTGCGGCCGTGCGCATGCCGATCCACGGAAAATGCGTGGACAGATTGAACCATCCCGGCTGGCGCGGCACCGTTCGCGTGAGCGCTTCTTCGTAGTGCAGCACCAGCGCTTCGTGCGAGGTATGGAAATCGACCCGCTGGAAGCTGCCGAGCGGCTCGCCCGCAAGCGTCTCCATGAAACGCAGCGAATTGCCGATCGACTCGACCATCGCGCGGTACTCATCCTGCAGCGGTGAATGCCTGACCCAGCCGAGGTCCCAGTATTCGGGATGGTGCAGGTCGGCGAATCCACCGTCGATCAGCGCGCGCACGAAATTCATCGTCATCGCAGAACGGGCATGCCCGCGGATCAGGCGCTGCGGATCCGCACGGCGCGCCTCGGCGTTGAATGCGGCGGCGTTGACGAGGTCGCCGCGATAGCACGGGAGCGTCACGCCGTCGCGTGTTTCGGTGTCCGCCGAACGCGGCTTGGCGTACTGCCCGGCGAAGCGGCCGACGCGCACGACCGGCAACTTGAGTCCGTGCACGAGCACCAGACTCATCTGCAGCATGACCTTCAACCGGTTCGAGATCAGCGGTGAGGTGCAGTCATCGAAACTCTCGGCGCAATCGCCACCCTGCAGCAGGAAACGCCGCCCTTCGGCGGCTTCCGCCAGCAGATGCTTCAGCGACAGGATCTCCCACGAGGTGACGAGCGGCGGCAGCTCCGACAGCTGCGCGAGCGCCTGCGCGAGCTCCGCGGCGTCGGCATAGCTCGGCTGCTGCGCCTGCGGAAACGCCTGCCATGACGCCGGCGACCATTCGGCTGCGGCGGGGATGGCGGCATTCTGGGCGGACGAGGCCATGGCAAAGACCGTTTGCTGCGTTGCGGAAAACGATCATGCCACAGCCGGGCTGCATGTCATACGGCGCCCCGGTTATATGCAGCGATGGTCACGCGCGCCGACGGAAACCCGCCCACAGCGCGCCCGCCCCGAGCAGGACGAAGCAGATCAAGGTCCAGCCCGGCATCGAAAGTCCGAGGAAGCTCCAGTTGATGTCGGCGCAATCGGCGTGACCGGTGAACGCGTTCTGTACCGTTTTCGCCCAGGCGTAACGGAACGAGTAGTTCTCGATCATGTAGTTCCACCCTGGCGTGCAACCAGCGGTCGGATCTGGACCGAGTTGCTGCACGCGCAGGTGGTAGGCCGCAATGCCCGCGCCGACCGCGGCGGCGGCGGCGACCAGTGACGCGTAGACGCGTCGGCCACCACTACGCGGTCCATGCATCGCCGCGATGAAGAAGAACAGCGCCATCACGATGAACGCAAGGCGCTGGAAGATGCACAGCGGGCATGGCTCGACGCCCATCTGGAACTGCTCGAAGAAGGCGTAGGCGAGCAAGGCGACACAGGTTGCACCGCCGGCAAGGTACTGCGCGCGGAACGGCCAGCAGAACGGGTTCGGATTCATGCGTACTCCGTGGCATTTCGATGGACGGCGACCGGTGGCGTCATAGGAACAGACGATGCGTCGCGGTCGCATGGCAGATCCAGACCGCAAGCAGCACCCAAAGTGCCAGCGTCGCATACTCGATCCTCGCGCGCATCGGTTCGCGCAGGGCGAGCCAGAGCGCGAGCGGCACCAATGCGTAGCGCAATTCGACCAGCCAGGACGCGCCAAGAAACAGCGCTGCGACCGGCCACAACAGCCAGCCGACCGGTGGCCGCAGGCGCATTTGCGCCAGACCGCAGCAAGACACCGCGAAGATGCCAGCAGCCAGCGCCCGCGGTGCGCCACGAGGCTCCAGCACGGCGACGAGTCCATTGTGGAGGTAGTACGACGGGAACGCGGTGTTGTAGAGATTGTCGGCGCGCAAGCCGAACCAGAACGCGCACGCCAGCGCGACCGGCACCAGCGCGAGCCACGGTGCCCGGCGCGCGCGCGCAATGAACGCGGCGAAGCCGGCCAGCGCGTGCAATGGCAGGAGCAGTCCTGCCACCAGTGCCGCGACGAAAAGATTGCCTGCGTGCAGACTCAAGTCCGGATGCAACCCGGACTGCTCGTGCGAGAGCGAGATCGAACCGTTCCAGATCCAGAACGCCACGAAGCAGGCGGCGGGAAGCAGGTAGCGCATCACGATACGCACAGCCGATCCGGGCTGCACTTGCGACGACGACCACACGGCCAGCGGCGCGACCAGGCCAATCCAGACGATTTCGTGCTGTCGCACGCCAACGAGCAGCGTCAGCAGCATGGCCGACAGCCAGGAACGGCGCGCGACTGCCGCCCAGCTTGCCCACAGCAGCAACGCGAGCGCCGCCACGTCGGTGTAGACGAGGAAATACAGCGGTGCCAGGATCGGCAGCAACGCGAACTGGGCGGTACCCAGCGTTTGCGTACCGGGCCACAGTTGTCGCCGCAACGCGTGGAAGCCCGCGATCGCGAGCAGGCCCCAGGCCGCGCCGATGAGGCGCGCCGCATCGAGCGATGCGCTGCCGGACAGGCGCAGCAGCAGCGCCGAGACCACGTGGTAGCCGGGAATCGTCGTCAGCGACGGCCAAGGTTGCCAGCGATCGCGAAGGAACAACGCGATCTGCCCGAAATGATCCGCTTCATCGGTGAACGGAGTCTTCGTACGCAGCGACAGGATGCCGAGCACGTACAGGATGCCGAGAGGGATGCCGAGCAACACCGCCAAGCGCGAGTCGGCGCCCCCCGAAAACGAAAAACCCCGGACACGCCGGGGTTGTTCGGGATTGCCTGGCAGGCGCGCGATCAATCCGCGGCCTGGTCGCCGGCGTCGGTACGCGGGCGGTCGACCAGCTCGACGTACGCCATCGGTGCATTGTCGCCGGCGCGGAAACCGCACTTGAGCAGGCGCAGATAGCCACCCTTGCGCTCGCGGTAACGCGGTCCGAGCTCGACGAACAGCTTGCCGACCGCCTGTTTGTCGCGCAGGCGCGCAAATGCAAGGCGGCGATTCGCGACGCCATCGACCTTGGCCAGCGTGATCAGCGGCTCGGCAACGCGGCGCAGTTCCTTCGCCTTGGGCAGGGTGGTGCGGATGAGCTCGTGCTTGAACAGCGAGGCAGCCATGTTCTTGAACATCGCTTCGCGATGGCTGCTCGTGCGGTTGAACTTGCGACCGGACTTCTGGTGACGCATGCTGAATACCTCGGTATCTGATTGTTATGAGAAGCCGATCGAAGGATCGGCATCCCGCGGTTGCCCGCTTATATGCCCTCATGCCACCGGGCTTGTTGTCCTTGCAGCGCGACCATGACTGGTCGCTCTCGATCTCCGGCAAGGGCGCTTGCGCACAAACCTGCCGGCAATCGTCATGCCCCGCGATCAAGGTGATCGCGGGAGCAAGCCATCAACCCAACTGCATGCCGTGCACGAGGCCCGGCGGCGGCCAGCTTTCGAGCTTCATGCCGAGCTGCAGGCCACGCTGGTACAGCACGTCCTTGATCTCGGTCAGCGACTTCTTGCCGAGGTTCGGCGTCTTCAGCAGCTCGACTTCGGTCTTCTGCACGAGGTCGCCGATGTAGTAGATGCTCTCGGCCTTGAGGCAATTCGCCGAACGCACGGTGAGCTCGAGGTCGTCGATGGGGCGCAGCAGCACCGGGTCGACGCCGCTCTTGTCGCTCTTCGCATCGGTCGCCTCGCGACGCGCGAAGTCGCCGAACACGCTGATCTGGTCCTGCAGGATCTCGGCCGCCTTGCGCACGGCCTCCTCGGCATCGATCGCGCCGTTCGTCTCCACGTCGAGAACGAGCTTGTCGAGATCGGTGCGCTGCTCAAGGCGAGCGCTTTCGACGTTGTAGGCAACGCGACGCACCGGGCAGAACGAGGCATCCAGCTGCAGGCGACCGATCGGACGCGCTTCCTCGTCCGGCAGACGGCGCGCAGTGGCCGGCTGATAGCCGACGCCGCGCACGATCTTCAGGCGCATGTTGAGCGCGATGTCCTTGGTCAGGTGGCAGATCACGTGGTCCGGGTTGACGATCTCGACCGAGTGGTCGACCTTGATGTCACCCGCGACGACGATGCCCTTGCCCTTCTTGCTGAGCGTGAGGGTCGTCTCGTCCTGGCCGTGCATGCGGATCGCCACGTCCTTGAGGTTCAGCAGGACTTCGATCACGTCCTCCTGCAGACCCTCGAGCGTGGTGTACTCGTGCAGCACGCCGTCGATCTCGACTTCCGTGATCGCGCTGCCGGGGATGGACGACAACAGCACGCGACGCAGCGCGTTGCCGAGAGTGTGGCCGAAGCCACGCTCCAGCGGTTCGACGACGACCTTGGCGCGGTCGGTACCGATGCGTTCGACTTGAATGCCGCGCGGACGCAGCACGTTGGTGGACGATCCCGCCATAAGAACTTGACTCCAGGAATCCCTGCGGACTCCAAGTGATGGTTTGCCGCGGAAGACCGGGTTGGCCCCGGCCTTCTTACTTCGAGTAGAGCTCGATGATCAGGCTTTCGTTGATGTCCGACGGCAGATCGGAACGCTCCGGCAGCGCCTTGAACAGGCCGCTCGCCTTCTTCGCATCGACCTCGACCCACGACGGGGCCAGATCCATTTCCTGCGATACCGTCAGCGACTCCTGCACGCGCAGCTGACTCTTGGCGCGCTCGCTCAGCGCAACCTCGTCACCCGGGCGCACCTGGTAGGACGGCAGGTTCACCTTCTTGCCATTGACGCGGACGGACGCATGCGAAACCAGCTGCCGCGCAGCGGCACGCGTGACCGCGAAACCCATGCGGTAAACGACGTTGTCCAGACGCGACTCGAGCATGCGCAGCAGGTTCTCGCCGGTATTTCCCTTCTGGCCCGAGGCCTTCTGGTAGTACGTGTGGAACTGGCGTTCTAGCAAGCCGTAAATGCGCTTGACCTTCTGCTTCTCGCGCAACTGCACGCCATAGTCGGAAAGACGACCACGCTTCGCACCGCCGGCGCCGTGCTGGCCGGGCTTCTGCTCGAGCTTGCACTTCGAGTCGAGCGCACGCGCCGGGCTCTTGAGGCTGAGGTCGGCGCCTTCGCGACGCGCGAGCTTGCAGGTAGGTCCAATATAACGAGCCATGTGTGAGTCTCTATTTGAAAAGTCCGGCCGCGGACGGCCGGTTTTTGATCGTAGCGATCAGGAACGATCGCACTAGACGCGCCGCTTCTTCGGCGGACGACACCCGTTGTGCGGGATCGGCGTCACGTCAATGATGTTGGTGACCTTGAAGCCCGCATTGTTCAGCGAGCGAACGGCGGACTCGCGGCCCGGGCCCGGGCCCTTGATGCGAACTTCCACGGTCTTCACGCCGTAGTCCGCGGCAACGCGCGCGGCCTTGTCGGCGGCAACCTGCGCCGCGAACGGCGTCGACTTGCGCGAGCCACGGAACCCGGCACCGCCGGACGTCGCCCAGGAAAGCGCGTTGCCCTGACGGTCGGTGATCGTGACGATCGTGTTGTTGAACGAAGCCTGCACGTGGGCGACGGCATCCGTCACGACACGCTTGGTCTTCTTCTTCGGCTTGACTGCAACCGGCTTGTTCATGGGTCCGGGGTGTCCTCAGTAATGCTTACGGTCATCCTGACCGGGCAGCCCGGCCATCCTGGCCGGGCTATTCAACGAAATGCTCTACGGTCGTCCTGACCGGGCAAGATCGGCAATCCTGGCCGGACTCTTCAGCCTACTTCTTGATGGCGCGACGCGGGCCCTTGCGGGTGCGTGCGTTGGTGCGCGTACGCTGGCCGCGCAGCGGCAGACCGCGGCGATGGCGCAGGCCGCGATACGTGCCGAGGTCGATCAGACGCTTGATCGACATGCCGACCTCGCGACGCAGGTCGCCTTCGACCGTGAACTTCGCGATCGCATGGCGCAGCTTGTCGACCTCGGCCTCGGTCAGGTCCTTGATCTTGGCGGTCGGGTTGACACCCGCTTCCACGCAGACCTTCTTCGAACGCGAACGTCCGACGCCGAAAATGCTCTGCAGGCCGATCACGACATGCTTCTGAACCGGCAGATTGACACCCGCAATGCGTGCCATGCTTGATGATCTCCAAAAAACTACTTAAGTGCGCAGAGAACTTGACATTATATCCGGATTGCCCCGGCCGGGGAACCCCTCGCCCGGGAAGACCCGAATTGTGACCTTGGACGCTCAGCGGCCGCGCAGATTCGCCTTCTTGAGCAGACTTTCGTACTGGTGCGAAACGAGATGGGCCTGGATCTGGGCGGTGAAGTCCATGACCACGACCACCACGATCAGCAGCGAGGTACCACCGAAATAGAACGGTACGTGCCATGCGTTGCGGAGCAGGTCCGGGACCAGGCAAACCGCGACGAGGTACAGCGCGCCGGCGCCGGTCAGGCGGGTCAACACGCCATCGATGTAGTCGGCGGTCGCCTTGCCCGGACGCATGCCGGGAATCAACGCACCCGAGCGCTTGAGGTTGTCCGCGGTTTCCTGCGAGTTGAACGTCAACGCCGTGTAGAAGTACGCGAATACGATGATCATGAGCGCGTACAGCAGCATGTGCAGCGGCTCGCCCGGGCCAAGCGACGAGGTCAACACCTGCAGCCAGTGGATATCGTTGGAATTGTTGAACCAGGTCGCCGCCGTCGCCGGGAACATCAGCAGCGAGGACGCGAAGATCGGCGGAATCACGCCCGCCATGTTGATCTTCAGCGGCAGGTGCGAACTCTGGTTCATGTACGCCTTGCCGGCACCGCCCTGGCGGCGCGCGTAGTTCACGGTGATGCGCCGCTGGCCGCGCTCCATGAACACCACGAAAGCGGTCACCGCGAGCACCAGCGCGAACACGATCAGTACGCGCAGGATCGGCATTTCACCGGTCTGTGCCATGCCGAGCGTGTGCACGACCGCGGCGGGCAGACCCGCCACGATACCGGCGAAGATCAGCAGCGAAATGCCGTTGCCGACGCCACGCTCGGTGATCTGCTCGCCAAGCCACATCAGGAACATGGTGCCGGCGGTCAGCCCGACAATCGTCGTGAGGACGAAGCTCGGACCCGGCGCATACACGATGCCGGGCTGCACCTGCAGCATGGTCGCGACGCCGAACGACTGGAACAGTGCCAGCGCAACCGTGCCAATGCGGGTATAGGTGGTCAGCTTGCGCCGCCCCGACTCGCCTTCCTTGCGCAGCTGCTGCCAGCTCGGGATCACCGACGCGAACATCTGGACGATGATCGACGCCGAGATGTACGGGATCACGCCGAGCGCGAACACCGACATGCGGCTCAACGCACCGCCCGAGAACATGTTGAACATGTCGAGCAGGCCGCCTGCGTTCTTCAGCAGGTCTTCCATCGCCCCCGAATTCACGCCCGGCAACGGGATGAACGAGCCAAGCCGGTACACGATGAGCGCGCCGACCACGAACAGCAGGCGCTGCTTGAGTTCGGTCAACTTGCCGAGCGAGGCGAGCGGATTGGACTGCGAAGACGCCACGCGCTTACTCCACGCTGCCGCCGGCAGCCTCGATCGCGGCCTTGGCGCCGGCGGTGACCGCCACGCCCTTGAGCTTCAGCGCGCGCTTGATCTCGCCCTTCTTGACGATTTTCACGCGCTCGGCGCGCGTCTCGACCAGCCCCGCCGCCTTCAGCGTGTCGAAATCGACGACGTCGCCCTTCAGCGAGTCGAGCTGGTACAGCAGCACTTCGGCGACTTGATGCGCCTTCTTGGAACGGAAGCCGACCTTCGGCAGGCGACGCTGCAGCGGCATCTGGCCGCCTTCGAAACCGGCCTTGACCTTGCCCTTGCCGGAGCGCGCGAACTGACCCTTGTGACCGCGACCCGCGGTCTTGCCAAGGCCCGAACCGATGCCGCGACCGACGCGGACGCGATCCTTGCGGGCACCTTCGGCGGGCTTGAGTGTGTTGAGACGCATGTCAATCGACTCCAGAAAGATTGCTAGTTCGGGGCAGTGAACAACCGTTCAATGCCCCGGGGCGCGTTACGCGCCTTCCTCGATGCGGACCAGATAGTTGACCTGGTTGATCAGGCCGCGCACCGACGGAGAATCCACCAGTTCGCGCACATCGTTGAGCTTGCGCAGGCCGAGTGCGCGCACGCTGGTGCGGTGGCGCCCCTGACAGCCGTTGATGCTCTTGAACAGGCGGACGCGGATCGTCTTGCCTGCATTCGTCGTCGTCTTAGCCATTGCCGAGCACCTCTTCCACCGTCTTGCCGCGCTTGGAGGCGATGCGGTCGGGCGAAACCATCGCCTGCAGACCGTTGATCGTCGCGCGCACCAGGTTGATCGGGTTGCGCGAACCAACCGCCTTGGCAAGGACGTTCTTGACGCCGACGACTTCCAGCACGGCGCGCATCGCGCCGCCGGCGATCACGCCGGTGCCTTCCGAAGCCGGCTGCATGAACACCTTCGCGGCGCCATGATTCGCCTTCACCGCGTGGAACAGCGTGCCGTTGTTGAGCTGGATCTTCACCATGCCCTTGCGCGCGCGCTCCATCGCCTTCGAGATCGCGACCGGCACTTCGCGTGCCTTGCCGTACCCGAAGCCGACGCGGCCATCGCCGTCGCCAACGACGGTCAGGGCCGTGAAGCTCATCTGGCGACCACCCTTGACGGTCTTCGCCACGCGGTTGACCGCGATCAGCTTCTCGAGGAAGCCATCGCTGTTTTCACGTTCGTTGTTGTTCGCCATGTTTCACCTTGTGTGCCGCTCCCTGGGGATGCGGACTTCTGCTTGCGGCGTGGCCGCTTAGAATTGTGGTTGGTGCCGGAAACCCGGGACGAGGAAACTCGTCGCCGCGATATTCTTCAGAACTTCAGGCCCGCCTCACGCGCGGCTTCCGCCAGCGCCTGGATGCGACCGTGGTAGCGGAAGCCGGAACGATCGAACGCGACCTTCTCGACGCCCGCCTTCAGCGCGGCTTCGGCGACGGCCTTGCCGACCGCTGCGGCCGCTGCCTTGTTCTTCGTTCCCTTCAGGCCCTCGGCGAGGCTTTTCTGCGTCGTCGACGCGGCAGCGATGACCTTGTCGCCCTCGGCCGTCTGAACCTGCGCGTAGATGTGCTGCCCGCTGCGATGCACGGACAGGCGCGGCACGCCCAACGTGCGAATGTGCGAGCGCGTGGTCTTGGCGCGGCGAAGTCTTGCGGTGTTCTTTTCCATTGTCTTTGTCCCGGAAGCGGATCGGCAGCTCTGGTGAGAAGTCCGGCCATGGCTGGCCGGGCTTTTGCGGGGAACCCGCACTACGCCTTCTTGGCTTCCTTGAGGTTGATCTTTTCACCCGAGTAACGCACGCCCTTGCCCTTGTAGGGTTCCGGCGGACGGAATGCGCGGATCTTCGCCGCGACTTCACCGACGCGCTGCTTGTCGGCGCCGGCGATCAGGATTTCGGTCTGCACCGGAACCGTGATCGTGATGCCTTCCGGCGCATGGAACACGACCGGATGCGAGAAGCCGAGGGTGAGATTGAGGTCCTTGCCCTGCAGCGCGGCACGGTAGCCGACGCCGACCAGCTCCAGCTTGCGCTGATAGCCGTCGCTGACGCCGGTGACCATGTTGTTGATCAGTGCGCGGGCGGTACCGGCCATCTTCATGCTGTCCGCGGTCTTCGCGCTCAACTTGATCTGGCCGCCTTCGATCGCGACATCGACGCCCGCCGGAGCGGCCATCGCGAGGGTGCCCTTCGGGCCCTTCACGGTGATCGCATCGGCCTTGACCTGGCACTCGACGCCCTTCGGAAGGTTGATGGGTTTCTTGGCAACGCGTGACATGATCTCTACTCCAAGAAACTTAGGCGACCAGGCCGATGACTTCGCCGCCGAGACCCTGCTTGCGGGCCTGCGCGTCGGTCATGATCCCGGACGAGGTGGAAACGATCGAAATGCCGAGGCCGTTGAGGATCTTCGGCAGCGCGTCCTTGCCGCGATACACACGCAGGCCCGAGCGGCTGATGCGCTCGATGCGCGCGATGACCGGCTTGCCTTCGTAGTACTTCAACGCGATCTCGAGCTTCGGCTTGCCTTCGACGGTGCTCGTCTGCACTTCGGCAACGTAGCCCTCGTCCTTCAGCAAGTTCGCGATCGCGTGCTTGACACGGGAAGCCGGCATGGCCACCGAGCGCTTGCCCGTGGCTTGCGCATTGCGAATGCGCGTAAACATGTCGGCGATGGGATCAGTCATGCTCATGTTTCAATTCCTGATTGGCATCGATATCCGGAAATCCGGGACTGGTGATTCGTGAGTCGTGATTCAAAAGAACAGGCCTTTGCCAATCCCGAATCCCCCGTCACGAATCACGACTTTTGTTACCAGCTCGCCTTGCGCAGACCCGGCACGTCGCCGCGCATGGTCGCTTCGCGCAGCTTGTGGCGGGCGAGGCCGAACTTGCTGTACACGCCGCGCGAACGACCCGTCAGCGCGCAACGGTTGCGCTGGCGCGATGGGCTGGAATCGCGCGGCAGCTTCTGCAGCTTGACCGCGGCAGCGAGCTTTTCGTCGTACGACGCCGTGGTGCTGGAGACGATCTTCTTCAACTCCGCGCGCTTGGCACCGTGCTGCTTCACCAGCTTGGTGCGCTTCAGATCGCGGTTGATCATTGAGGTCTTGGCCATTTCTTGAATCTCGCGCTGTCAGTTGCGGAACGGGAAGCTGAAGGCTTCGAGCAGCGCCTTGGCTTCTTCGTCGGTACGTGCAGTCGTCGTGATCGCGATGTCCATGCCGCGCAGCGCGTCGATCTGGTCGAAGTCGATCTCGGGGAAGATGATCTGTTCCTTCAGGCCCATGTTGAAGTTGCCGCGGCCGTCGAACGAACGTCCCGAAATGCCCCGGAAGTCACGCACGCGCGGCAGCGAGATGTTGATCAGGCGATCGAGGAACTCGTACATCTGGTGGCGGCGCAAGGTCACCTTGCAGCCGATCGGCCAGTTCTCGCGGATCTTGAACGTCGCATGTGCCTTGCGCGACAACGTCACGATCGGCTTCTGGCCGCAGATCTTCGCCATGTCGGCCACGGCGTTCTCGAGGATCTTCTTGTTGCCCACCGCCTCGCCCACGCCCATGTTGAGCGTGATCTTGGACAGGCGCGGCACCTGCATCGGATTGGCGTAGCTGAAGCGCTCGACCAGCTTCGGCGTGACCGTTTCTTTGTAGAACTTTTCAAGACGGGTCGTCATCGCGGCAGCCTCAAGCGTCAACCACTTCGCCGGAGGAGCGATACACGCGGACCTTGCGCCCATTCTCGAGCGTCTTGAAGCCCACGCGCTCACCCTTGCCGGTGGCGGTGTTGAACAGCATTACGTTGGAAATATGGATCGCAGCTTCACGCTCGACGATTCCGCCGGGCTGGTTCGCCTGCGGATTCGGCTTGGTGTGGCGCTTGATCAGGTTGATGTTCTGCACGAACACGGATTCGCCCGCGACGCGCGTCACTTCGCCCTTCTGACCCTTGTTCTTGCCGGCGATCACCAGAACCTGGTCGCCCTTGCGGATACGGTTCATGACATCAACCTCGTTACAAAACTTCCGGCGCGAGCGAAACGATCTTCATGAAGCGCTCGCCACGCAGCTCGCGCGTAACCGGCCCGAAAATGCGGGTGCCGATCGGCTCGAGCTTGTTGTTGAGAAGCACGGCCGCATTGCCGTCGAAGCGGATCAGCGAGCCATCCGCACGGCGCACGCCCTTGCGTGTGCGCACGACGACGGCGTCGTAGACTTCGCCCTTCTTCACCTTGCCGCGCGGAATCGCTTCCCGCACGGATACCTTGATCACGTCGCCGATCTGGGCATAACGGCGCTTGGAACCACCCAGCACCTTGATGCACATCAGTTCGCGCGCGCCGCTGTTGTCCGCTGCGGCCAGCGTGGTCTGCATCTGGATCATGTTGCTTTACTCCTCCAGTCCCACGCTTAGGCTTCAGCGCGCGTGACGACTTTCACTACGCGCCAGTTCTTGGTCTTCGACAGCGGACGACATTCCGCGATGCGGACAACGTCGCCTTCCTTGCACTCGCCGGCCTCGTCGTGCGCATGGACCTTGGTCGAACGGCGCACGATCTTGCCGTACAGCGGATGCTGCACCTGGCGCTCGAGCAGGACGGTCACGGTCTTGGTCATCTTGTTGCTGACCACGCGCCCTTCCAGCGTGCGCTGCGTCTTTTCATTCTCGCTCATGTCACTGCCCCTGCTTCTTCGCGCCGAGCAGGTGCTTGACCTGCGCGATCTCGCGACGGACGCGGCCGAACTGATGGGTCTGCGTGAGCTGGCCGGAGCCCTTCTGCATGCGCAGGTTGAATTGTTCGCGGCGCAGGTCGACGAGATGCTCGCCGAGCTGCTCAGCATTCTTCTGGCGGAGTTCTTTCAGTTCCATCACAGCACCGTACGGGCGACGAATTGGGTCTGCACCGAAAGCTTGGCGGCGGCAAGGCGAAACGCCTCGCGAGCTTCGACTTCGGCAATTCCCTCGATTTCATACAACATGCGGCCCGGCTGTACCGGAGCCACCCAATACTCGACGTTGCCCTTGCCGTTGCCCATGCGGACTTCGATCGGCTTCTTCGAGATCGGCTTGTCCGGGAACACGCGGATCCACAGCTTGCCGCCGCGCTTCACATAACGCGTGATGCAGCGACGCGCGGCTTCGATCTGGCGCGCGGTCAGGTGGCCGTGCGTGGTCGCCTTCAGGCCGTATTCGCCGAAGCTGACCTTGTTCGAGACATACGCGAGGCCTCGGTTGCGGGCCTTCTGGACCTTGCGGTACTTGGTGCGCTTGGGTTGCAGCATGACTTACGCTCCCGCCTTCGGCGCGCGACGCTGTGGGCGCTCTTCAGCGGCCTCCGCCTTGGCTTCCTGCTGTGAAGCGTGCAGGTCGAAGATCTCGCCCTTGAAGACCCACACCTTCACGCCAATGATTCCATACGTGGTCTTCGCCTCGGCGAAGCCGTAGTCGATGTCCGCACGCAGCGTATGTAGCGGCACGCGACCTTCGCGGTACCACTCCGAACGCGCGATCTCGGCACCATTGAGGCGACCGCCGACGTTGACCTTGATGCCGAGCGCACCGAGGCGCATCGCGTTCTGCACCGAGCGCTTCATCGCGCGGCGGAACATGATGCGGCGCTCAAGCTGCTGCGCGATCGATTCGGCGACCAACTGCGCATCGAGCTCGGGCTTGCGCACCTCGATCACGTTGATGTGCGCCGGAACGCCCATCACGGTCGAGACTTCCTTGCGCAGCTTCTCGATATCCTCGCCCTTCTTGCCGATGACGACACCCGGACGCGCCGTGTGGATCGTCACGCGGGCCGTCTTGGCCGGCCGCTCGATCTGGATCTTCGAAATGCCCGCCTGGGCGAGCTTCTTCTTCAGCAGCTCGCGCACCTTGAGATCGGCGCCCAGGTACTCGGCGTACTCGCGCTTGTTCGCGAACCACTTCGAATTCCAGTCCTTGGCGATGCCGAGGCGGATACCGGTGGGATGAACTTTGTGACCCATCGTAGTCGTCCTGTGCCTTATTCGCCGACAACCACGGTGATGTGGCTGGTGCGCTTGGAGATGCGGGAACCGCGGCCCTTGGCGCGTGCATGCATGCGCTTGAGGATCGCACCCTCGTCGACGAAGATCTTCGCGACCTTCAGCTCGTCGACGTCCGCACCGAGGTTGTTTTCGGCGTTCGCGACTGCCGACAGCAGCACCTTCCTGATCAGGTGCGCGGCCTTCTTGTCGCTGAACTGCAGCAGGTTGGTCGCGCGACCGACCGGCATGCCACGCACCTGGTCGGCGACCAGACGCGCCTTCTGCGGGGAAATGCGCGCACCGCGCAGGATCGCTTTGGCTTCCATCGTGCTCACCGTCGTCACTTCTTGGCCTCGGCGGCCTTTTTGTCGCCACCGTGGCCCTTGAACGTGCGCGTGAGCGCGAATTCACCGAGCTTGTGGCCGACCATGTTTTCATTGACCAGCACCGGAACGTGCTGGCGACCGTTGTGAATGGCGAGCGTGAAGCCGACCATCTCGGGCACGATCATCGAACGACGCGACCACGTCTTGATCGGCTTCTTGGTATTGCCCGCGACCTCGACCTTCTTCATCAGGTGGTGGTCGACGAACGGACCTTTCTTCAGTGAACGAGCCATTGCTTAACCCCTGCGATCGCGGACGATGAACTGCGTCGTGCGCTTGTTCTTGCGAGTCTTGTAACCCTTGGTCGGCATGCCCCACGGCGACACCGGATGCGGGTTGCCCTGGCCGGCCTTCGCTTCACCACCACCATGCGGATGGTCGACCGGGTTCATCGCGGCACCGCGAACGGTGGGGCGCACACCGCGCCAGCGCGATGCACCGGCCTTGCCGAGCTTCTCGAGGTTGTGCTCCGAGTTGCCGACTTCACCGATGGTCGCACGGCACTCGGCCGGCACCTTGCGCATTTCGCCGGAGCGAAGGCGCAGCGTGGCATAACCCTGCTCGCGTGCGACCAGCTGCGCCGAAGCGCCCGCCGAACGCGCGATCTGCGCCCCCTTGCCCGGCTTCATCTCGATGCAATGCACGGTCGAGCCGATGGGGATGTTACGCAGCGGCAGCGAGTTGCCGACCTTGATCGGCGCATCGTGGCCGGACATCAGCTGATCGCCGACCTTCGCGCCCTTGGGCGAGATGATGTAGCGACGCTCGCCGTCCACGAACAGCAGCAGCGCGATGTGCGCGGTGCGGTTCGGATCGTACTCGATGCGCTCGATGCGGCAGGCAATGCCTTCCTTGTCGCGCTTGAAGTCGATGATGCGGTAGTTCTGCTTGGAACCGCCGCCCTTGTGGCGCGTCGTGATGCGACCATAGTGGTTGCGGCCGCCGGTCTTCGACTGCGACTCGGTCAGGGGACCGTACGGGTCACCCTTGTGGAGGCCAGGCGTGAATACGCGCACAACGGCGCGGCGTCCAGCGGAAGTCGGTTTTACTGTAATCAATGCCATGGGTGGATCACCTTACGCCTTGGCCGAAACATCGATGGTCTGGCCATCGGCGAGTCGCACATATGCCTTGCGCTTGTTGCTGCGCGTGCCGGCGCGATTGCGGAAAGCCCTGGCTTTGCCTTTCACATTGACCAGGTTGACCGACTGCACCTCGACGCTGAACAGTCCTTCCACCGCCGCCTTAACATCGGCCTTGGTCGCGGACTGCGCAACTTCGAACACGTATTGGTTGAGTTCCTGCAGGCGCGCACTCTTTTCGGAGATGTGCGGCGCACGCAGGACGCTGAAGAGATGCTCTTTCATGCCAGCCATTCCTCAATGCGCTTGAGCGATTCGACGGTCATAACGACCTTGTCCGCACCGACCAGGCTGACCGGATCGAGCGCCGCGACGTCGACGATGTGCAAATACGGCACGTTGCGCGCGGCGAGGAACAGCGCCTCGGGCGCGTTCTCGGCAACCAGCACGACGCGACCGCTTGCCTTGAGCTCGTCGAGCTTGGCAGCCATCAGCTTCGTCTTCGGCTGTTCGATGCCGAACGATTCGACCAGCGAGAGGCGGCCCTGGCGATTCAACTCGGAAAGGATCGAGACCATCGCGCCGCGGAACATCTTGCGGTTGACCTTCTGCGCGAACGAACGCGGCTTGGCTGCGAACGTGACGCCACCACCGCGGAAGATCGGCGCCTTGAGCGCGCCGTGGCGCGCGCCGCCGCCCTTCTGCTTCTTCGATTTCTTGGTCGTTCCGTTCACTTCCGAGCGCGTCTTCTGCGCCTTCGTGCCGGAACGGCCTGCATTGCGATACGCGACGACGACCTGATGCACGAGGTCTTCGCGAAATTCCTTGCCGAACACTCCTTCGGACAAGGTGACGGGCTTGGCGCCAGCGACATTCAGTTCCATGGCGTCCTCCTTACTTCGACTTCGCGGCGGGACGGATGATCACGTGGCCGCCCGGCGCACCCGGGACCGCGCCCTTGATCGCGATCAGATGGCGCTCGGTGTCGATCTTCACGACCTCGAGGTTCATCGCCGAGCGATTGACGTTGCCCATCTGGCCGGACATCTTCTTGCCCGGGAAGACGCGACCCGGCGTCTGGCGCTGGCCGATCGAGCCCGGCGCGCGATGCGACAGCGAGTTGCCGTGCGTCGCGTCACCCATCGAGAAGTTCCAGCGCTTGATCGTGCCCTGGAAGCCCTTGCCCTTGCTGACGCCGGCGACGTCGACCTTCTGGCCGATCGAGAAGATCTCCTCGGCCTTCAGTTCGCCACCGAGCGGGAACTTGCCCAGCTCGCCGGCTTCGACGCGGAACTCCCACAGGCCACGCCCGGCGGTCACGTTCGCCTTGGCGTAGTGACCGGCAAGCGGCTTGCTGATCAGTGCCGCGCGCTTCGCGCCCGCAGTGACCTGCACGGCGCTGTAGCCGTCGGATTCGACCGTCTTGACCTGCGTCACGCGGTTCGGCGTCGCTTCGATCAGCGTCACCGGCACCGAACGGCCATCTTCGGTGAAGACGCGGCTCATGCCGCATTTACGACCCACCAACCCAATACTCATGGTCTGTCTCTGCCTTGCCTTCAGTGCAGCTTGATCTGGACGTCGACGCCGGCCGCGAGGTCGAGCTTCATCAGCGCGTCCACGGTCTTGTCGTTCGGATCGACGATGTCCATGACACGCTTGTGCACGCGCGTCTCGTACTGGTCGCGCGCATCCTTGTCGGCGTGCGGCGACACCAGAATGGTGTAGCGCTCGATCTTGGTCGGCAGCGGGATCGGGCCGAGAACCTGCGCGCCGGTACGCTTCGCCGTCTCGACGATTTCGCTCGCGGAGCGGTCGATCAGGCGATGATCGAAAGCCTTGAGCCGGATACGAATCTTCTGGTCCGCCATTGCCGTGTCCTTGAATCTGAAAGAACGCTGTTCATCGACAGCGGGGTTCGCTGAACCCTGCCCGCCGCGCCCTACGGGGGCGGCCTTCAATACCTGTTGCAGACTACGAAAAATTGAGCGGGCCGATGTCGGTCCGCTCAATCTTGAAACCCTTTCGCATCCGACTACGCCTTTGGGGGCGCCCGGTCTTGCAAACCGGGATCGGCGCGGTCGACGTCCTGTCGGCGAACTCGAAGCGCTTCCTGCGCCTCATTTCGCTGTTTTTGCCGTCCGGCACGAGGACCAGAACGGCGATGAGCTTTCTACTATAGCAAGATGCTTTTCGAATTGGAAGCTTTCGGGGAGTCGGAATCCGCTTTTCGCGGATTCCGATCCCGCATCCAGACCTACTGGACGATCTTCGCCACCACGCCGGCGCCGACCGTGCGGCCGCCCTCGCGGATCGCGAAGCGCAGGCCTTCGTCCATCGCGATCGGCGCGATCAACGTCACCACCATCTTCACGTTGTCGCCCG
>Ga0209023_10000393_pt1 | contig 68575 bp, 68 predicted proteins | sample LakOneMetagenome_FD_187468 | JGI IMG/M metagenome (GOLD analysis project Ga0209023, IMG submission 187468) | Freshwater and sediment microbial communities from Lake Erie, Canada (SPAdes) (version 2) | ecosystem: Environmental > Aquatic > Freshwater > Lentic | place: Lake Erie, Canada...
ACTACATTCGCTACTACAATCACGACCGTATCAAGCTCAAACTGAAAGGCCTGAGTCCTGTTCAGTACAGGACTCAGGCCTTGGCTGCCTAGCGAACTTAACTGTCCAACTTTATGGGTTCAGTTCAAATCGCAGGCTTTTTTGCTGACAGGGTCGGCCGGATTACAGGGTCGACAGGATTTCCTGCTTGCGCTGCGCCATTTCCTGGCCCAGGGCGAGCAAGTCCAGGCCGCTCTTCTTGGCCTGCTTGAACATCTCTTCTTCCTCTTCCTTGACGTGGTGCTCGATCTCTTCGCCCAGCACCTTGACCTTGGCGTCGTACAGGTCCTCGTCCGGATTCATTTCCTGCAGTTGCTTGATCAGGTCTTTGGCGGCGGCGTGCTCGACCACGGCTTCGTCGACCATGTCGTCGGAATCCTTCACATCCTCGCGCACGGCCGGATAGAAGATTTCTTCTTCGATCTGGGTGTGGGCGATCAGCGACTTGCAGATCTTTTCGACCAGCTTCTGCTTGCTGGCCTTGGCGCGGTCGCCCAGTTCCTCGAATTGCTTGAACATGTCGGAGACTTCGCGATGGTCGGCAACCAGCAGGGCGATGGCGTCCTGGCCGGTAATGCCGGCAGCCTGGATCGCGGCGTTTTTCGCAGCGTTAGCGGAAGTTGCATTCGACTTGGTGCTCATGGTGTTTCCCCCTTGTGATTGGATGGCTGCGCTTGAAGCAGTGACAACAGCTTCGCGCAAGACCATGTTGCCGACTGTACGCAAACACACACTCGATGTTTCCTGCGCGCCGCCACGAGCCAAGCTGTTGTATCATTTTGGGAAACATTAATTGGTTGCTTTTATGAAAGCTTCGGCACCTCAATCACCTTCACCCGCTCAGGATGGCGACCCGGCCGCGCGGGTTGCCGAACTCACTGAGCTGCTCGGCCACCTCACCACTTGCTGGGACGAGGAACGCCGCCAGCTGGCGCGCCGCCTGCACGACAGCCTCGGCTCGTCGATGACGGCGCTGACCATGCATCTCGGGCTGCTGTCCACGCACCTGAAGGAACAGCCGCAGCGCGACCGTGCCGCGCAGATGAAGCAGCTGCTCAACAACATCATCGAAACCAACCGCAAGATGCAGCTGGCGCTGTGGAACGACAAGCTCGAATTCCTCGGCCCGAAGGCGGCCATCGCCGAACTGGTGGTGGAATGGGGCCGCGAGAACGGCGTCAAGGCGCGCGCCAGCCTGCCGGACGAAGAGCCCGAGTACACGCGTCCGCAAGGCGTGGCCCTGCTGCGCGCCGTGGAGGAAGGCCTGCGCAATATCGCCGCGCATGCCCAGGCCAGCGAGGTCGAGGTGATCCTCGACGACGACGGCGACCAGGCGATGCTGACGGTGCGCGACAATGGCGTCGGCCCGGCAGCGGATGCGGGATCGTCGATGAGCTGCCACGGCCTGCGCCTGCTGCGCGAGCGCGCCCGCCTGCTGGGCGGCAGCGTGACCCTGGGGCCGGGGCCCGAGGGCGGTACCGCGCTGACCTTGGTGATTCCGAAGCAGTAAAAACAACGTCATTCCCGCGAAAGCGGGAATCCATACTGAGCCACTGACCACGCGACGCATGGGCGGGAAGAGTCCAGTGGACTCTTTCCGCCTTCGCGGGAACGACGGGGTAAAACGCGGGAACGACGTTCAGTGCAGCTTCACCAGCGGCGTCGTCCGCCGGATCAGGAAGCGCGCCACCGCCAGCACCCCGGTGCGCACCGAGCCCAGAATCGCCTGGTGATGCATCAGGTGCAAACTCAGGTACATGATCCGCGCCAAAAAGCCCTCGACGAACCAGGTCGCACGTAGCGATCCCATCAGGTTGCCGACCGTGGTCCGGTGGCCGATCGAGACCAGCGAGCCGTAATCCTTGTAGACGTAGGGATGTTTCGGCGGCGGGTGCCCGGTCGTCATGTTCATGAAGGTCTTGACCAGATAATCGGCCTGCTGGTGCGCGGCCTGGGCGCGCGGCGGCACCGGCTTGCCGCTACCGTCGACGCAGGCGGCGCAGTCGCCCAGCGCATACACCCCTTCCACCCCCTTGACCCGCAAGTGGCCGTCGACTTCGATCGCGCCGCCCTTGGTCACCGGCAGCCCCAGCGAACCGAGGAATTCCGGCGCGCGGATGCCGGCCGCCCACACACAGATGTCCGACGGGTAGACGTGGCCGTCCTTGTCGGTCACGCCGTGCGCATCGATCTGCGTGACCCGGCAGTCGGTCACGACGCGGATCGCACGCTCGTCGAGCAGGCGCGCGGCCGAGCTCGACACGCGTTCGGGCAGCGGCGCCAGGATGCGCGGCGCGCCTTCCAACAGCGTGATGCGCACGTCGCGCTGCACCTGCAGGCGGTTGAAACCGTAGGCGGCATAGGCGCCGGAAGCTTCGCGCAGCTCCGCGGCCAGTTCGACGCCGGTGGCGCCGCCGCCGATGATCACGATGTCCAGCCCGCTGGCGGGGTGATTTGGGCGCAGGCCCGCATCCGTGACCGCCGTATTTCCGGCCGAGTTGGCGGTGAGGGTCGCCTCCGCGGTGGCCGAGCGTGCGCCGGCCGCTGCCGCATCGGACGCGACCACGCCGGACTCGAAGGTGCCGCTGCCGACCGCCTTGGCGACCGCCACGCCCGGATTCGACGCGCCCTCACCCTTGGCCTCGGCGGTGCGCGCGAGCAAGCGCAGCAGGCGCAGGCGGAAGCGCTCGGCGTCTTCGGTGGCGTTCAGGGAAATCGTGTGTTCGCGTGCGCCCGGCACGCCGAAATAATTGGAAGTGCTGCCGACGGCAAGCACCAGCGAGCCGTAGGAGATCGTGCGGGCGGGGAAGATTTGTTCGCCATCGCTGGCGGCGCTGACCGCGCCCACGCGGATGCTGCGGGCTTCGGCGTCGAGCGCTTCCATGGCGCCGTACACGAAGGTGAAGCCGCGGTCATGGGCCAGCATCTGGTAGGACAGGCCCTCCTGGTGGATGTCCAGGGTACCGGCCGCCACCTCGTGCAGCGAGGGCTTCCACACATGGTAGAGCCGGCTGTCGACCAGCATCACCTTGGACGGGCCCAGCTTGCGGCCCAGTTTGCAGGCGAGCTCCAGCCCGCCTGCCCCGCCTCCTACGATCACGATCTCGCTATGCAAGTCTGCCTCCGTTGTCGGGATAACAAGGGCAGTTTACTACGGAGGCGGAAATGCCGCTGGTACGGCCGTATTTACCTCAATCGTGACCGCGGCCGTGGCCGTGACCGCCGCCATGACCTTCGCCATGACCCCGTCCGTGGCCCTCGCCGTGGCCGCGGCCGTGTTCTTCCCAGCGGCCCGGGCCGCGGTCGTAGCCACGGTCATGGCCGCGGCCGCCATCGCGATACTCGACGCGCTCGACCACGCGCACGTCCGGACGGCGCCCGCCATGGAAATGCTCGCGGTAGCGCGGCACATAGGTATTGGTGTACCACTCGTCGCGCACGAACAGGACCGGACGGCCGCAGGCGTCGTAGCGGCCGCAGAACTTGGCCCAGTGCTTGCGATGGCCCGGCGGCACGCGCAGGTAGACCGGCTCGGCCGCGTAGTGCGGGACTTGGCGCACGATCACCGGCTGCGGCGCGTACAGCACCGGCTGCGGTGCGAAGTCGCCGATGTCGACGCGGCCGTAGAAGCCGGGCTGGCCCACGCTGATGCTGACATTGGTCTGGGCCAGAGCCGGGAATGCTGCGGCGGCAAGCGCGATGCCGAAGAGGATCGTTTTCATGGGTTTCCCTCCATATAAGAATGTGGCTAGTTTACCAAACGAAATGTTGCATTCCGTTCGCTGCAACACATAATTACATCCGTTACCGATACAATCTCGGGTTCTCCGTATCACTTTCTCTTACCGAATTCTGAAGGCACAACGATGTTCCTGAAATCCCTCCCGCTGGCTGGCGCCCTCCTCCTCACCGGCGCTGCCCAGGCGCAAGTCGGCGTTACCGCGGACCTCGGCACCACCGGCGCCGGCTTCCATCTGGTCGTCCCGATGGAAAGCAATCTGAACGGCCGCTTCGGCGCCAACATGTTCAACCACAATTTCGACCGCACCACCGGCGGCGTCGACTATGCGATCAAGGGCAAGCTGCAGACCTTCGACGTGCTGTTCGACTGGTATGTGCGCGACGGCAGCCCCTTCCACCTGACCGGCGGCCTGGTGTACAACGGCAACCGCTTCGACGCGACCGCCCAGGGCAACCAGCTGGGCAAGCTGACCCTGAACGGCAACGTCTATTCGACGGCCAGCGCCGGCATCCTGAAAGGCCGCATCGACTACCGCAAGGCCGCGCCCTACCTCGGCATCGGCTGGGGCAATGCCCTGGCGAACACCAGCAAAGGCCATTGGAGCTTCAACGCCGATCTCGGCGCCTTCTTCATGGGCAATCCGAACGTGACCCTGGGCAGCTATGGCTGCTCCGTCTCGAAAGACGTCTGCGACACCCTGATCAAGGACGTCGCGGTCGAGCGCCTGCGCCTGGCCGATGACGTCGACAGCCTGAAGGTCTACCCGGTGCTGCGCGCCAGCCTGAACTACGGCTTTTGATTTATCCGGCATTCGGCGCTAGGATGCGTGCAAGGAGGGCATCATGCATAAACATCCTTTGCGCTGGAGCCTGCTGGTCCTGGTCTGCCTGATGGTGGTGGCCTGCCAGGACCGCCGCGAACCGGTCAAGCCGACCGTCGACCTGTCGGCATCGGTCCTCATCGCAGCCTGAGCCTGGCGCCATGCCGGGCTGCTGCTGCCGCATCGCCGGCGGCACGGTACACTGTCGCCTTCTTACCAATAACAAGATCCCCTGCCCATGTCGTTTGCTTCGCTCGGCCTGATCGACCAGATCGTCCGCACCCTCGAATCCCTTTCCTACAAAGCGCCCACTGCCGTGCAGTCGCAGGCGATTCCGGCCGTGCTGGCCGGCCGCGACGTGATGGCCGCGGCCCAGACCGGCACCGGCAAGACCGCCGGCTTCGCCCTGCCGCTGCTGCAGCGCCTGGTGCAGGACGGGATGCAGGTCAACAGCAACTCGGCGCGTTCCCTCGTGCTGGTGCCGACCCGCGAACTCGCCGAGCAGGTGCACGAAAGCGTGCGCGCTTACGGCGAAGGCCTGCCGCTGCGCACCATGGTGGCCTACGGCGGCGTCAGCATCAATCCGCAGATGATGCGCCTGCGTAAGGGCGTCGACGTGCTGGTGGCCACGCCCGGCCGCCTGCTCGACCTGCAGCGCCAGAACGCCCTGCGCATGAACCAGGTGCAGACCCTGGTGCTGGACGAAGCCGACCGCATGCTCGACCTCGGCTTCTCGCACGACATCGACCAGCTGCTGGCCCTGCTGCCCAAGCGCCGCCAGACCCTGCTGTTCTCGGCCACCTTCTCGGACCCGATCCGCGCGCTGGCTACCAAGCTGCTGCGCGATCCGGTCAGCATCGACGCCAGCCCGCGCAACACGACGGTCCAGGCGATCCGCCAGTGGATCGTTCCGGTCGACAAGAAGAGGAAGCCCGAGCTCTTCCTGCACCTGCTGAAGCGCCATGCGTGGCCGCAGGCGCTGGCCTTCGTGAAGACCCGCAAGGGCGTCGACCAGCTGGTCGAGCTGCTGGTGTCGAAAGGCATCTCGGCAGACTCGATCCACGGCGACAAGCCGCAGCCGGCACGCCTGCGCGCGCTGGAGCGCTTCAAGGCCGGCGAAGTGCGCATCCTGGTGGCGACCGACGTCGCCGCGCGCGGCCTCGACATCGACGAGCTGCCGGTGGTGGTCAACGTCGACCTGCCGATCGTCGCCGAAGACTACGTGCACCGCAGCGGCCGCACGGGCCGCGCCGGCGCCTCGGGCGAGGCGGTATCGCTGGTCTGCGCCGACGAGGTGCAGCAGCTGGCGGCCATCGAAATGCTGACCAGGCAGACACTGGAACGCAAGGAAGAGCCGGGCTTCGCACCCGACCACCGCGTGCCGGAAACGAATGCCGGCGGACAGATCGTCAAGAAGCCGAAGAAGCCGAAGAAAGGCAAACAGGGCGCTCCGGCAAAGGGCGATGCACCCGTGGTGCAGGAGGACGTGCGCTTCATGCGCTGAGCCCGCTGCCGGGTTGCCTGGGTGTTGTGTGAGCGAAACGGAACGGTGTTTATTGTTGAGCCCTTTCCAGGCATCCAATGCCTGTCGAGCAGGCACTCACTAGAATCGCGGCTTCCCTCCATTTGCTCATACAAGAACCATGTACCAACGTATCGCGTTTGCCGCCTTGGTCGCCGCCCTGTCGGGCTGCGGCGCCGGCAACGACGCCGGCTCTGCCGGCATGACCAGCACGGCCGGCCATCTGAGCGCGTCGGCCTCTCCCGCACTGAGCTTCCAGCCTGCAAGCGCCAACGCCACGGTATCCGCCGGGATGTCGCGCGCCGTCGTGCTCGACGCCACGATCGCCCGCGCGGCCGACTTCGCCGGCCTGTCGCAGATCCATGTCCAGCTCGCTGACGACAGCGTGTTCCAGGAAGCCTACGTCACGCCCGGCGCGGCGGACAAGGCGCTGGTCGCCTTGTACACGGCCGAGAAGCTGGCGCCCGGCAACTACAAGGGCACGCTTGTGCTGCGCCTGTGCAAGGACGAAGCCTGCACCCAGCAGTTTGCCGGCTCGCCGGTACAGCTGCCTTACGCGATCGAGGTAAAGCCGGCAGCGCACTGAACCGGCAGGATGGTCGATGGCTTGAAAGAATATTTCATATTGGAATTATATTTGAAAGATTCTGTCAAGGATGATGCTCGACAGTTGCACTAGCCAATCGTTGCGCTATGCTACTGCCTCGTCATCCAAGCCAGTCGCTGCCATGCAAATCTTCGGAATCGGAATCCACATCCTCGTTGCCCTCTTTTTCGCCATCCATGCGGTGCGCGAGCGGCGCGAGATGTACTGGTTGTTCGTGCTGTTCGCCTTTCCGCTGCTGGGCAGCATCGTGTATTTCGTCGCCGTGTTCCTGCCTTCTTCGCGCCTGGAGCATTCGGCGGCGAGAGCCGGCCGTGCGCTCCAGGCCAGCCTCGATCCGGGACGCGAAGTGCGCGACGCCCAGCGCGCCTTCGAACTGACGCCGACCGCGCACAACCAGATGCGCCTGGCAAACGCCCTGCTGGAAACCGGTCAGGCCGCCAGGGCAGCCGAGCAATACGAAGCCTGCCTGCAGGGCCCGTTCGCGCGCGATGCCGAACTGCGCCTGGGCGCAGCGCGCGCCCGCCTGGCCAGCGGCAATACTGCCGGCACCATCGTCCTGCTGGAAGACCTGGTGCGCGAACAGCCGAACTTCCGTCCCGAGCAGGTCGGCATCCTGCTGGGCCAGGCCTATGCAGCGGCTGGCCGCCAGGACGAAGCAGGCTCGCAGTTCGCCACCGCGGCGCACCGCTTCGGCAGCCTCGAAGCACGCTCGGAGCTCGCGATCTGGGCGCTCGCCAACGGCAAGCCGCAGGTGGCCGAGCCGGAACTGCAGGAAATCGAACGCACGCGCAAACACATGCCCGGCCACTCGCGCAAATTGAATGCGGCGCTGTTCCGGCGCGTGGATGCGGCGCGGGCGCAGGCGCGCTGAACCCGCCTTATTTACCCGCCTTATTTACCCGCCTTAGTTACTCACATTATTTCGACGCCGGGCAGCTTCCGGCGTAGTCCACGATCCGGTCCGCCGGATCGCCATCGAAGATCGAGCGCCACGGGTCGACGTCGGTGTAGGCAATCATTTTTCCGAAGTTGGCAGGGTCGGCCCGGCTTGGCCCACCGCCTGCAAGCACCTGGTCGTCGGTCGTGGCGGGGTCGCCATCGCCGTCGAGCAGCAGGTACACCAGCGCCTTTTCGCCCATCGATGCTTCGGGACGCGGGCGGCTGAGTTTCAGGATCTTCGCCTTGCCGCTGTCGGCCAGCGTGCCACCCTGGCGCTTCTGCGGGCCGGACGCATGCAGCGGTTCGCCGTTGACGTACGCCTGCAGCAGCCTTCCTCTCTCGTCGTAGTCCGCCGAGATATTCCAGCGCCAGACATACAAACGGCACAGGTTGATGTCGTACAGGTACTTCTCCACGTGCGGTTGGCGCGGGTGCAGGCGAAGGCTGCCGCTGCCTTCGGTCACGAAAGTCCGGTGCAGATCGTCCTTCGCGGCGCCCGGCGGAAAGTGGGTGCGCACGAAGGCTTGCATCTCGTCGAGCGTGGCCAGGGATTCGAAGCGGAACGGCGCTGTGGGCTGTGCCGATGCCTGGACTGCGAGCATGCTCAAGGCCAGGGCGGCGAGATGGCGGGTAATGGATGGCATGCGTGTTCTCGTGCTGATGCGGAGCCCCCACCATAGCAGTTCTTCTGCCTGCAAAATGCGTGGAAAACCACGGTGCACCGGCTCCCGGCCGGCGCTACTCGGCGCGGCGCTGTACGTCCTCGCGCATCTTCTGGTTCAGGGCCTGGAACTCGCGCATCAGCCGGTCGCACGACGCCTTGTCGGCCTCGCACAGCGCCGTCATCTCCACGTAGGTCTCGCGGCTGTTTTGCATGACCGCGCGCCGCACCGCCGCCGGGTGCGCGTAATGCCTGGGCGGCGTGAACGACCACAATTCGTACTGCGGTTCCGGCAGGGTGACGACGGTCCAGCCATCGGGCTTCGTCACCTCGACCACGGCGCCGGGCCGCTGCTTCAGGCCGGCCAGGGCTTCGGCCACCGTCTTGTAGCCCGATCTGGAAAAGGCGCCGGGCGTCTCCTTCAGCGGCGGATCGGCCTGCACCGATGCCATTGCCGATGAGGCCAGCGCCAGGGCGAGCACACCCGTCATCTTCAAGGCTTGCATTCCACGTCTCCCTTCATCGCAGGGTCAGCCAGAACTTGCGCACGCCCTCGTCCTCGTCCACCGGCCCCACCGTGAAGCCGAGCTTTTTCACCAGTCCGATCACCGGCGCGTTCTGCGGCAGCGCCTCGCCGACGATCTCGCGGGTGCCGCGCGCGCGGCAGTAGGCGATCAGCTTGTCCATCAGCATGCGGCCCAGCCCTTTGCCCTTCAGGTCAGAGCGCACCGTCACCGCGAACTCCGCGCTGACGTTGTCCGGGTCCGCCACCACCCTGCCCACGCCCAGCGTTTCGTCATGGCCATCCGGCCCCGGACGGGTCGCGATGAAAGCCATCTCGCGGTCGTAATCGATCTGCGTGAAGCGCGCCAGCTGCGCCGGCTGCAGCTCGCGCACACGCACGAACATGCGGTAGCGGACGTCGTCCGGGGTCAGGCGGTTGAAGAATTCGACGTGGGCGGCGCCGTCCTCCGGGCGGATCGGGCGCAGCAGGACAGTGCCGTCATCCCAGGGCACCGTTTCTTCCAGCTCGGCCGGATAGGGGCGGATCGCCAGCCGGTCGAGCGTCGAGCCGGAGCGGTCCGCCATCGCGATGCGCATGCGCGCGTCCAGCACCACCGCGCCGCGGCTGTCCGCCAGCAGCGGGTTGATGTCGAGTTCGACGATCTCCGGTACGTCGGCCACCAGCCGCGACACCTGCACCAGCACCGCCAGGATCGCGTCCATGTCGGCCTTCGGGTGATTGCGGTAGCCTTCGAGCAGGCGCGCGACGCGCGTACGCGCCACCAGCTCCTGGGCCAGCACCGTGTTCAGCGGCGGCAGCGCCACCGCGTGGTCGGCCGCCTGCTCGACCGCGAGTCCGCCCTGGCCGAACAGGATCACCGGACCGAACACCGGATCGGTGGCGGCGCCCAGGATCAGCTCATGGGCTTCGGGATTGCGCGCCATCGCCTGCACGATGAAGCCTTCCATGCGCGCGCCCGGCTGCAGCTCGAGCAGGCGCCGACGCATGCGCTCGGCCGCGGCCAGCACCGTCTCATCGCTGTCGAGGTCCAGCGTGACGCCGCCGACGTCGCTCTTCTGCGCCACGTCCGGCGACAGGATCTTGACCGCCACCGGAAAGCCGATCTCGCGCGCGGCGCGCACCGCATCCTCGGGCGTGGCGGCGGCGCGGGTCGGCACCACCGGGATGCCGTAGGCCTCGAGGATGGCCTTGGTGTCGGGGTCGGCCAGCAGGTAGCGGCCTTTCTCGATCGACGCGCGCACCAGGCGCCGCGCCAGCTCGCGGTCCGGCTCCCCATCGCCGACCGAAGCCGGCACCTGCATCAAGAGGTTCTGGCTTTCGCGGTAATGCACGATCTGCATGAAGCCGTTCACCGCATCTTCGGGCGTGCGGTAGGCCGGCATCCCGGCGTCGGCTGCGATGGTGCGCGCCTCCAGCACCGACTGCACGCCCAGCCAGCAGCCCAGCACATTGCGCGACGATGCCTTGGCCAGCGGCGCCACCGCGCGCGCGACCTCGCTCGGCGCGACCACGGCGTTCGGTGCATGGATCATCAGCACCGCGTTGGCGCCGGGGTCGTGCAGCAGCACCTCGACCACGTCGTGGTAGCGCTCCGGCGGCGCGTCGCCGCGGATGTTGAGCGGGCCGCTGCCGCGCCATTCAGGAATCAGCTCCCGCAGCTTGCGCACCGTATCTTCCTGCAGCACCGCCGGCGACCCGCCGCCGTACTGCAGCGCGTCCAGCGCCAGCACCACCGGACCGGCGCCGTTGCCGAGGATGGCCAGGCGCTCGCCGTACAGCGGCTTGGCGCGCGCCAGTGTCTCGACCGCCGCGAACAGCTGCTCGGTGGTGTAGACGCGCAGCATGCCGGCGCGCCGGATCGCGGCATCGTAGACGTCGTCCGGCGTCGCCAGCACGCCAGACAGGCAGGCGCCGGCGCTCGCCGCCTCCAACGAACGGCCGGCCTTCAGCACCACGGTCGGCTTGCTGCGCGCCGCCGCCCGCGCCGCCGACATGAATTTGCGCGCGTAGCGCAGGCTTTCGATGTGCAGCAGGATGGCGCTGGTGCCGCCATCGCTGGCCAGGTAATCGAGCACATCGCCGAAATCGACGTCGGCCGATTCGCCCAGCGAGACGAAGCTGGAAAAGCCGATGCCGCGCGAGCGCGCCCAGTCCAGCACTCCGGTCATCAGCGCGCCCGACTCGGACACGAAAGCGATCCGTCCGGGCGCAGCGCCGCCGGCGGCGATGCTGGCGTTCAGGCCGATGCCCGGCGCCAGCAGGCCCGCGCTATTGGCGCCGAGGATGCGCAGCAGGTAGGGATTGGCTGCGTCCAACATCGCCTGTTTCAGGCTGCGTCCGCGCGCATCGCGCCCAAGGGCGACGCCGGCACTCATCACGATCGCGGCGCGGGTGCCCAGTTCGCCGAGCGCACGCACGATGCCGGGCACGGTCTGCGGCGGCGTGCAGACGATGGCGAGATCGGGCGCCGCCGGCAGGCTGGCGACGTCGGGCCAGGCCTGCTGGCCGCCGATGCGCGTGTACTTCGGGTTGACCGGATAGACCGGTCCCTTGAAGCCGCCCTCGCGCAGGTTGCGCAGCATGGTGGCGCCGACGCTGCCCGGGCGGTCGGTGGCGCCGATCACGGCGACCGACTTCGGCGCGAACAGCTGGCGCAGGTTACGGACGCTCATGCGCTGCCCTCCCGCCGCCTTCGGCTACACTGGTCCCGAGAGAAAACAGACCACGGGACCAATACATGTCGACAGAAAACAGCAGCTCCTTGAAGGTGATCTACGCAGCCATCCTCGCCAACCTCGGCATCGCCATCAGCAAATTCGTGGTCGCCGCGATCACCGGCAGCGCCGCGATGCTGGCCGAGGGCATTCACTCGGCGGTCGACACCGGCAACGAACTGCTGCTGCTGATCGGCGAGCGCAACAGCGCCAAGCCGGCCGACGCCAAGCACCCCTTCGGCTACGGCAAGGAGCTGTATTTCTGGGCGCTGATCGTGGCCCTGTCCGTGTTCTCGCTGGGCGGCGGGCTGTCGATCTACCACGGCATCGAAGCGCTGCGCCATCCGGAGCCGCTGCAGGACCCGACCTGGAACTACGTCGTGCTGGGCGTTTCGGCGCTGTTCGAGGGCTACAGCTGGAACGTCTCGCGCAAGGCCCTGAACAAGGTGCGCAAACCGGGCGCCTCGCTGTGGCAGGCCGTGCATGCGAGCAAGGACGCGTCCGTGTTCACCGTCTTCATCGAGGATTCGGCGGCGCTGATCGGCCTGGTAATTGCGGCGCTCGGCATCGCGCTCGGCCACGCCTTCGACAATCCCTACTTCGACCCGGCGGCCTCGGTGGCGATCGGCTTCCTGCTGGTCGGCGCCGCCTTCACGCTCGCGCGCGAGACCGGCGGGCTGCTGGTCGGCGAGAGCATCGGCCCGGACGCCACCCGCAAGATCCGTGACGTCTTCGAGAAGGACCCGGCGATCGACACGGTGGCCGGCCTGCAGAGCATGCAGCTGGGACCCGACGAAGCCTTGCTGACGGCGGCCGTGCAGTTCCGCCGCGGCATGCGCATCGACGAGGTCGAGGACGCCATCGAGCGGCTGGAAAAGGCGGTCATGGCACTCTACCCTTCGATAAAGCATATCTATTTCGAATCGGGTGCGCTGCGTTCGGCAATGGCCTGAGCGGGCCGCTGGACTCATCGGGAATGCCTCCGTCGTCGATGGCGATGTTGGCACGATGCTACCATCTTCTCCCGGCTTGCCACGGCCGGGTCATGCCAGCCGTGCGAGGGTGGGCTGACTGAGCCCATGCTAGAATGAAGCCGTGAAATCCATCGTCCGATCGCTGCTGCTGTGCTTCCTGATGCTGGCGCTGCCCTTCCAGGCATTCGCTGCGGCAAGCATGCTGCCGCGTGTCGCGCAGGCAGCGGTGACGGCGCGCGTTGCACCGGACGCGGAACTGCCGCCCTGTCACCAGCGGATGGCGCAGGGGCACAAGGCGTCCGTGCAGAAGGCGGCCCCGGCGCACGATGCGCACACCAGCCAGCATGACAAAGGCAAATGCGGCAGCTGCGCGGCCTGCTGCGTCGGCGCAGCCATGGCTTCCGGCCTGCCCGCTGCCCTGGCGCTGGCGCCGCCGTCCACCGATTCGATTCCCTTCCGCGCCGGCCACCTGCCGAGCGTCGACCCCGTCCTTCTCGAACGACCTCCCAGCACCTTCCTCGCCTGACCCGATCACGCGCCGTCGCCCATGAAGGCCGACGGCTGCCATCTCACATCGTCAACGAGGAAGACCATGAAAAACCGATTCCACATCGCGCGCGCCGGCGCCTGCCTGCTGCTGTGCGCATCCGCCGCATCGACTGTCCACGCCCAGGCGCAAACCCAGCCTGCCACCGACGCGCAGGCCGCGGTCCCGGCCACCCGCTACCAGTCCGCGTTCGGCGCACGCCCTGAAACCGCGGCGCCGGCCACACCGGACCAGAACTGGGTCGCCGGCAACCAACTGGTGGCCGCCACCAATTCGATGGCGCTGACCATGAAACCCATGGCCAGCCATGCCGGGCACGGAGGCGCACCGGCCCAGGCGGCCGACCCGCATGCAGGCCACGCCATGCCGCCCGCGCTGTCCGCCGATCCGCACGCCGGCCACGCAGGCATGCAAGGCATGCCGGGCATGAACATGGGCAAGCAGGACAGCCCGGACATGTGCACGCCCGGCGCCAAGGACGGCGCGGCTGCCGGCGGCAAGATGTCCTGCTGCCAGCCCAGCTGCTGCTGCAAGGACAAGATGGGCAAAGCCGCTCAACCCAAGGAGGCTCCATGAATCTGAAGATGCTCGGCGTGCCGCTGGCGCTGGCCGTGCTCACCGGCTGCACCACGGTGGCCCCGGACGGCGGCTTCCAGCCGGTGGCCGCCGCTGCACGCGACCGCATCGGCGTCGAGCCGCGTGCGGCGCGCGACGATGCCGCCGCGCGCGAGCTGGCGCAGGCCGTGCAGGCGACGCTGGCGCAGCCGCTGGACATGGACGGCGCTGTCAAGGTAGCGGTGCTGGCCAATCCGGGTCTGCAGGCCAGCTACTGGAAGGTCGGCATCGCCCAGGCGGACCTGGCCCAGGCCGGACGGCTGCCGAATCCGGCGTTCGGCTACAAGCACCTGTCGAACGCCGGCGACGTCGACATCGAGCGCACCTTCACCGTCAACCTGGTTCGGCTGCTGACGCTGCCCCTGGCCTCGCGCCTGGAGGCGCAGCGCTTCGAGCAGGTCAGGCTGGAAGTCGCGCGCGAGATCGAGCAGCATGCGCGCGACACGCGCATCGCCTGGGTCGAAGCGGTGGCGGCGAACCAGGCACTCGAGTACGCGCGCCAGGTCGATGCCGCCGCCGAGGCCAGTGCCGAACTGGCCGGCCGCATGGCCAAGGTGGGCAACATGAGCCAGCTCGACCTCTCGCGCGAACAGCTCTACCACGCCGAAACCCAGGCAGCGCTGGCCCGCGCCGGCAAGCAGGCGGTGGCCAGCCGCGAGAAGCTCACGCGCCTGCTCGGCCTGTGGGGCAAGGACGTGCAATACAGCCTGCCGGAACACCTGCCCGAATTGCCGGCGGCGCCGGTGCAGCTGCGCGACATCGAGCGCATCGCCATCGAACAGCGCCTCGACCTGCAGGCGGCCAGGCTGGATGCGCAGGCCACCGCCGCCAACCTGGGGCTGACGAAGACGACCCGCTTCGTCAACGTGCTCGATCTCGGTTACGTGAACGAGACCAGCAGCAACGCGCCGACCGCGCGCGGCTACGAGCTGACGCTGGAGCTGCCGCTGTTCGACTGGGGCAGCGCGCGCACGGCGCGGGCCGAAGCGGTCTACATGCAGGCGGTGCAGCGGGTCGCCCAGGCCGCGGTCACGGCGCGCAGCGAGGCGCGCGAGAGCTACCTGGGCTACCGCACCGCCTTCGACGTCGCCGCGCACTACCGCGACACCATCATCCCGCTACGCAAGCGGATCTCGAAGGAGGTCCTGCTGCGCTACAACGGCATGCTGATGTCCCCCCAGGAACTGCTCGCCGATTCGCGCGACCAGGCCAGCGCGGTCTCGAGCTATATCGACGCATTGAAGGAGTTCTGGACGGCGCACGCCAACCTGGAGGCGGCGCTCGGCGTGCGCCTCGGTTCGGAACACGTCCAGCACCAGCAGAATCACGAGGAACACGCAGAATGACATCCCGCAGGAATTTTCTCTTCAACGGCGCCGGCGCAGGCGCCGCCATGGTCGGCGCATCGCTGGTCAGCAAGGCGGCAGCGGCCGCCATCCCCGAAGCCCCGGTCCAGAGCGGGGCCGGCACCGCCCCGCCGCTGGTACCGCCCAACGGCCGCCCCTACAACCCGGTCGTCACCCTGAACGGCTGGACCCTGCCCTGGCGCATGAAGGACGGCGTCAAGGAATTCCACCTGGTGGCCGAACCCGTGGTGCGCGAGATCGCGCCCGGCATGAAGGCCAACCTGTGGGGCTATAACGGCCAGAGCCCGGGCCCGACCATCGAAGTGGTCGAAGGCGACCGCGTGCGCATCTTCGTCACCAATAAGCTGCCGGAGGCGACCAGCATCCACTGGCACGGCCAGTTCCTCCCCAACGGGATGGACGGCGTGGCGGGCCTGAACCAGCCGGCGATTCAACCCGGTAAAACCTTCGTCTACGAGTTCGTCGCGCGCTACGCCGGCACCTTCATGTACCACCCGCACGCCGACGAGATGGCGCAGATCGGCATGGGCATGATGGGCTCCTGGGTCACGCACCCGAAGGATCCGCGCCAGCACGCGGTGGACCGCGATTTCGTGTTCCTGCTGAACGCCTACGACATCGAGCCGGGCAGCTACACGCCCAACGTCAACGAGATGCTCGACTTTAATATCTGGACCATCAACAGCCGCGCCTTCCCCGGCACCGACCCGATGGTGGTGAGAAAGGACGATCGCGTGCGCATCCGCATGGGCAACCTGTCGATGACCAACCACCCCTTCCACATCCACGGCCACCGCTTCGAGATCACCGGCACGGACGGCGGCTGGGTGCCGCCTGCCGCGCGCTGGCCGGAAGTCACCGTCGACATCGGCGTGGGCCAGATGCGCGCCATCGAATTCATCGCCGATGCGCCCGGCGACTGGGCCTTCCACTGCCATAAATCGCACCACACGATGAACGCGATGGGCCACCAGGTGCCGAACCTGATCGGCGTCGACCACGGCGGCGTGGCGCGCAAGATCAACGACCTGGTGCCGGGCTACATGGTCATGGGCGACAAGGGCGGCTCGATGGGCAGCATGCGCATGCCGCTGCCGGAAAACACGCTGCCGATGATGGACGGCAAAGGCCCCTTCGGCGAGATCGAGATGGGCGGCATGTTCACGATGATCAAGGTGCGCGAAGGCCTTGCGCGTGGGGACTTCCGCGATCCGGGCTGGTACCGGCAGCCGCCGGGGACCGTGGCGCGGGAGTGGACCGGGCCGGCGCCGGAGGCCGTGCGGGCGCCAGGTGCGGCGGCGTCACCCGGGGAGCCGGTGGCGAAGGTCAAGCGTGGGGGTGGGCACGGCGGTCACTGAGCCGCTGTGAAGGCAGGGTCAAGCCAGGCCGTCGCAGGACGCCAGTTCGAACAGCGACCGCGGCATGACTTCGCGGTCGTTGGCGGACCTCCCGAAGACGCTGCTGAAATAATAGAGATTGATGCCGAGCGCCGGCGCGAACAGGTAACGCGGCGCAGTCGCCAGGCCGGCCGCCGGCTGCGATGCAACCGCCAGGTTCTCGTCCATCTCGTACAGGGAGATCGTGATGAGATCGTCGGCCTGCTTCAGCTGCCGGGCCTCGCCGCCGGTCGTGGCGGGATCGGCCACCGCATATAGATAGGTGTCGGTGTAGCCGTTCCCGATATCCATCAGGAACCAGTAGGTCGCACCGGTCTTTGCGGAGGCGACCCAGAGCAGGTCGGCCTTGCCCCGTGCCGACGCGGCGAAACCGGCGGTGAAGGACGCATCCGCCTTCAGCACGTAGCGCGCCTTCAGAACCGGACAAGCCGGCGCCGCCCCTGCACTCGAATGCCCCGCCATGCCAAGCAGGACGAGGGAGGCAATGATGGGTTTCAGGGCGGGCATGGATGACAGGGTCAGCGTTTGCGCAGCGCCGCAATCTGCTTGCGCAGATCCGCGTTCTCCGCCTCGAGGCTGTCGCGCGCGGTCTTGGCGCCGATCAGTTCCATCTCGGCCGCCAGGCGCGCGTCCGACAGGCTCGCATTCTGCGTCACGCCCCTCTCGAGCTGCGCGCGCAGGTCGGTCAGCTGGGCGTCCTTGCCGTCGATCGCCAGCTGGTCCTTGGCCTTGCCGACCAGCGCGTCCATCGCCACCTGCTTGGCGTTGCGCAGCTCGGCGTTCAGGCGCTCGATTTCCTCGTCGCGCTCGGCCAGGGTCGCCAGCGCTTCGTCGCGCGCAGCGCTGGTCTCGTCGAGACTGGCCTGCACGGCATCGCGCTCGCCTTCCAGCGTATCGCCGGCTTCGCGCAGCGCTTCGAGTTCTTCTTCATGCCGGGCCAGCGCCGCACGCGTGCCGGTGCCCGCTTCCTCGGCAAATTGCTGGGCCCAGCGCGCCAGGCCGTCCAGCAGATCGGGCGGCAGTTCGGCGCGGGGCGGTTCGGGCGGGGTTTCGGTGGCTGCGCGCCAGTCCGCCAGATGGCGCGAAATGGTGCTGGCAGAGCCGCCGCCCAGGGCGTCGCGCACCGTGTCGATGGTGACCGGCGTGCCGCTTTCCTGCAGCCTGCTGGCGGCCGCCGCTACGTCTTCGAAATTCATGGATGGGTTACCTGTGTGTCGAAGGCCGTATGATACGACAGGGCTGCCATCCGTGACGGGCGCTACGGAACAGCCGGGCCGGCCGGACCGCAGGACCGCCGGACCGTCAGATCCGGAAATCGTCGAGCGACTTGCCGCCGGCCAGCGCTTCCGAAATCCACTTCGGCTGGCGCCCGCGCCCGGTCCAGGTCTGCGATTCGTCGGCCGGGTTGCGGAAACGCGCCTGGCCCTGCGGCGCACCGCCGTTCTTCGCACCGCTTTTGCCACCACTTCTGCCGCCCTCGGCCTTGGCGCCGTTCACCTTGATCAGAGAAGCGACCGGCACGCCCATGTCCTGGGCGATCGCCAGGATCTGCTCGCGCGCCTTCTTGACCTCGTCCTGCTGGCGGGACTTGATCTCCTTTTCGATATCGAATTGCAGGCCCTTGAGCTCGGCGAGGTTGTAGTTCGACAGATCGGTCTTTGCCATGGGATGCCTTTCGTTTGGGAACGGGTTGTTAATCTTGCATGCTTGTCGATTCTACATGAGTGCCCGTTCCGCACGCCGCACTGATCGCTGCGCCAGGCAACGCGGCTCAGGAACGCGCACTGACCGGATAGCCCGCCGCGTCGATCGCCTTGGCAATCCTGTCCAGGTCGGCATTACTGTCGATCGTCACCTTTTTGGTCGGCAGGTCGATATCGACCTTCGCCTGCTGGTCGATTTCCTGCACCGCCTTGGTCACGCGGCCCACGCAGTGTTTGCAGGTCATGTCTTCTACGGTCAATTCGTACATCGTCTTTTCTCCTTTGGTTAAAGTGGGTGTCCAGCGCCGCAGCAGCAGCGCATTGCTCACCACGCTGACCGAGCTGAGGGCCATCGCGGCGCCGGCCAGCACCGGATTGAGCAGGCCCAGCGCCGCGACCGGGATGCCGACTACGTTGTAGACGAAAGCCCAGCCCAGGTTCTGGCGGATCTTGCGATAGGTCGCCGACGAGATCGCGATCGCATCCGCCACCAGCGCCGGATCGCCGCGCATCAGCGTGATGCCGGCCGTGTGCATGGCGACGTCGGTGCCGCCGGCCATGGCGATGCCGACGTCGGCCGCGGCCAGGGCCGGGGCGTCGTTGATGCCATCGCCGACCATCGCGACCTTGCCGTTTCCACGATCGGCCATCAGCTCGCGCACACTGGCTGCCTTGTCGGCTGGCAGGACCTCGGCCACGTAACGCGCCAGGCCCAGCTCGCGCGCCACCAGGGCCGCGGCGCCGCGGTTGTCGCCGGTCAGCATGAGGCTGTCGATGCCCATCGCCTTCAGGCGCGCAATGGCTGCCGCACTGGTGGGCTTGAGGCGGTCGCCGAAGGCCAGCAGGCCCTCGACGCGGAGTAGACCGCCCTCTTCCACGGCCAGCCAGGACACGGTGCGGCCATCGGCTTCGTGGCGGCGCGCGGCGTCTTCCCAGTCCCCGGGCACGGCGCCGATCTCTTCCATCAGGCGCCGGTTACCAAGATACACGTTTGCGGCGCCCACGCGCGCGCGCACGCCGCGGCCCGGCAGCGCCGATGCCTCGTCTGCGGCCGGCAGCGGCAAGCCCCGCGCCTGCGCCGCCTGCGCCACTGCCCTGGCCAGCGGGTGCTCGCTGTACTGCTGCACGGCCCAGGCCAGCGCCAGCAAGCGGCCGGCGTCCATGCCCTCGACCGCAACGACACGCGGCTTGCCCTCGGTAAGCGTACCGGTCTTGTCGAACACCACGGTGCGCATCGCGTGCGCCGTCTCCAGCGCTTCGGCGTCCTTGATCAGGATGCCGTGGCGGGCGGCGACGCCGGTGCCGACCATGATCCCGGTCGGCGTCGCCAGGCCCAGCGCGCACGGGCAGGCAATCACCTGCACCGCCACCGCATTCAGCAGCGCCTGCTGCCAGTCGCCCGTGACCAGGCCCCAGCCCAGCAGCGTGGCGAGGGAGATCAGCAGCACCGCCGGCACGAACACGGCGCTCACGCGGTCGACCAGGCGCTGGATCGGCGCCTTGATCGCCTGCGCATCCTCGACCATGCGGATGATCCGGGCCAGCATGGTGTCCGCGCCGACCTTGGTGGCTTCAGCCAGCAGCAGGCCTTCGCCGTTGACGGCGCCACTCAGCACCGGATCGCCCGGACGGCGCGCCACCGGCAGGCTTTCGCCGGTCAGCAGGGATTCGTCGAGGTGGCTGCTGCCTTCGAGCACGCGGCCGTCGGCCGGCACGCGGGCGCCCGGCCGCAGCACCATCACATCGCCGGCGCGCAGCTGCTCGAGCGGCAGTTCGAGATCCTGGCCGCCGCGCCGCACCAGGGCGGTGTCGGGCCGCAGCGATTCCAGCGCGCGGATCGCTTCCACGGTCTGGTGCTTTGCCCGGCCTTCCAGCCACTTGCCGAGCAGGACCAGGGTAATCACCACCGCCGAGGATTCGAAATACAGCTGCGGCATGCCGTGACCGGCCGGGTCGGCGAGCAGCTCATACACCGACAGCGCATACGCTGCAGAGGTGCCGATCGCGACCAGCAGGTCCATATTGCCGGCGCCGGCACGCAGCGCCTTCCAGCCGGCCCGGTAGAAGCGCGCGCCCAGCCAGAACTGCACTGGCGTCGCCAGCAGCAGCTGCAGCCAGCCCGGCAGCATCCATTGGTGGACGAGCATCGGCAGGATCAGCGGCAGGCTGAGGATGCCGGCGGCGGCCACCGGCCACCACGACGGCCATGTCGCCTGCAGGCCGGAACGCGGCGGCTCCGCGCGCGGCTGGCCGCGCTGCACCGGCGCCGCCTCGTAGCCCGCCTGGACCACCGCGGCGACGATCGCGTCCGCATCCAGGGCCGCGCCGTGGACGGTCGCCTGCTCGGTTGCCAGGTTGACGCTGGCGTCTGTCACGCCCGGGACCTTCCTGAGTGCCTTCTCGACCCGCGCCACGCAGGACGCGCAGGTCATGCCCTGCACCGCCAGCTGCAGCCCGGCGGGCGCCGTTTCGATTGTGGATTCCATATCACGCTCCTGTCAGTCAACGACAGGATAATCCTTCCCACGATGGGAAGGTCAAGCGCCGCCCGCTTCGTCTTCCGATTCGAAAGGCGGCGGGCTGGCCGGCAATGGCGGCATCGGCCGCATATCGTAGACCATGTCGGCGCGGTCCCTGGTGGCGGGCGCGGTGATCAGGAAGCTGTCGCGGCCCAGGCGCTGCGGACCGCCGGCCAGCGCTACCTGCCGCAGTTCGCCGTGCGCCAGTACCAGCACCACCTCGTAGCTGAGGGTCGGCGCGGCAAACAGGCCGAGCATCGTGCGCAGGGCGCGTGCCCCTTCGGCATGCGGCAGGAAGCGCTCGAACTGGGCGCGCCGCAGGGGGCCGATCCGCACGCGCACGCGCAGGTCGGGACGCCAGCTGCGCTCTCCCAGCATGGCGTCCTGGCCGAGCACGGCCCCGCCCAGCCGGGTGCGTTCTTCAGGCGACAGCAGATCCCAGTAGCCGATACCCTCCTCGAGCGCGATCGGCACCCCGAAGTGATGGGACAGCACGCGCGCCAGCACCACCGCGGAAGCCGGGCGCTGCCTGAGCACGCCGGCATAGCGCGCCAGTGTGGCGTCGTCGACCGCCGCGTGCGGCGCGCCGGGCGCGAAGCCGGCCAGCGCCAGCAGCAGCGGCAGGAAGCCGTCGCCGCCCTCGAGCACGGCGTGCTCGACCCGGTACTTGCGCCAGGCGCCGTAGAACAGCGCCAGCATGCGGGTGCTGAAGATGTCGAGGAAGGCGCGCGGCGCGCCGGCCAGCGCGGGGTCAAGCTGGGACGACTCCCAGGCCGCGATGCGCTCCGTCACATGGGCCGGCATCGCGCCGTGCGCGCCCAGCAGGCCCATGAAGGTCGGGGTCAGGTGAAATTGCGGCGGTGCTCCGTCGGCCCCGGCGTTGGCGGCGATCGCCTCGACCTGCCCTGCCGGGAAACCGAGCGAGAGGCTGTTCCGGAAACGCAGGTGCTGCTCCAGCGCGCGCCGCGGCGGCACGCCCTGCTCGTCCAGCCACAGCAGCAGCAGCCGCACCGCCTGGAAGAATTCGAAGCGCTGCGGCTCGGCCAGCAGCCGCGCGATCAGCCCAGCGGCCGGCTGCTGTGGCGGGGTTCGCATGCGAGAAGCTCCTGGCCGGTCTGGCGCGACACGACCTGCAGTCGCGTAAAGCAGTTCAGCTGCCCGTTCAGCGCGAAATAATGGTCGAGCACCCGAGCGAACACAAACAGGCTGCTGCCGGCGAAGGCCTCTTCATCCACCGTGATGCGGATGCCGATGCCCGGCATCAGGGTCGACACCGGCGCCGTCTTGATCCAGGCCCGCACCGCGCCGTGCTCAAGGCCGTGGATGCCGGCGATCAGGCGTTGCGCGGCCGCCGAATGCGGCAGGTCGTACAGCGCCAGCATCTTGCGGAAGTCGTCCAGGCCGGCCATGGTCAGGCTCGTATGGCTGAGCGAGAGGTGGGAAATCAGGCGCCAGTGGGCGCCACGCGCGCTGGGAAAGCGGTACGTCGGGCTGGGTTTGCGCAGCATGCGGATCGGCGCCACGCTGGAAACCTCGTCGGTGCGCAGGTCGCCCTGCGGATCGCCGTAGCGCAGCTGGACCGGCAGGTCGCGGTTGGTGCAGGTCAGCGTTGTCGACAGCGTGGCGCCGGCAGTGTCGGTGGTGCGGAAGTCGGCGTCGATCAGGGCGATGCGCATCTCGTGCCCCGGGCTGACGGCGGCCACGGTATAGTCGCGCCGCGTGATCCAGTAGTGCTTCGCATCCTGCGCCGCGCCGCCGTCGCTGGCCGCGTACAACGGCGCGAACGGGGTGATGCCGCCTGCGCCGGCGCCTTCACGCACCAGACGTACCGTGTCGACACTGTGGATCTCGTAGTCGGCGGCGTGGGCGCCGTCGGCCAGCAGCGGATAGTCGGCGCTGGTATGCGGCAGCTGCAGCGGCGCCCCGGCCTTGGGGAACAGGTTGATGACCGGGGTGCAGCCCGGCAGCAGATTGCGCACCGTGAGCCCGGCCAGCAGGCGCGCCGCGTCGGACTCGCCGGCCACGCCGCGCAAGACCACGTGCAAGGTGAAGCTGCTGCAGCGCGGCGGCAGCAGCGCGCGCAGTGCGGCGGTGTCGAGGTCGATGAAATGGAATTTGTCGGGATAGCAGAAGTACTCGCTCAGCAGGCGCAGGGCCGGATGGGCGCGCGCCGGGAACGGGATCATCGCCTCGTCTTGACCAAAGCCGGCCAGCGCCAGCGGGACGTTCGGGAGCGGCAGCCAGGCGGCTTCCCCGCCGGCCTGGACGAAGGCGCCGGCGCCGCGCAGGAACAGGGCGTCGATCAGGGCCGCGCGCGTGGAGGCGTCGCCGTCGACGAACAGGCGCAGGCGCGGCGGCAGGCTGTCCGCCAGCGGACGCGGGCCGGGGGTGTCGATCGTGATGGCGATGGCCCCGGCGGCGCCGCGCGGCAGGCGCAGCGAGCGTGGCGCCTTGACGAGCGCGTTGAAGCCCACGTGTGCGACCCGGAGCGGCGCCAGCAGCACGTCGTAGACGGTGCGGAACAGGATCAGGCTGTCGTGGCGGGCGCTGGTGCGCAGCATGGTCCCGCGCGGCAGCAGCACCGGCGCGTCCGGCAGTTCGGCATCGCCGTGGCCGCCCACCTGCACGATGGTGTGCGAAGGCATGGGCCGCAGGTAATGCGGGTACAGGCTTTCCAGCAGCGATTCGGTGAATTTCGGATAATCGTCGTCGAGGCGCTTGCGTATCCTGGCGCTCATCAGGGCCACCGACTGGATCAGCCGGGCCACGCTCGGATCTTCATAGGTTTCGCCCGCCAGGTGCAGCTCGCCGGCCGGCTTCGGATACCGGGCGCGGAATTCGCGCGCGAACTGTCCGAACAGTCCCAACTCTTCTTCGTAGTAGCGCAGAAGCTCATCCATCTTTGAATAGTCCCATCCACGCCGCAGACGTATCTTGAGTACAATCAATACCCACCGTCCACCTCGAGGGAGCTTCCCATGTCCGACAACGCCAAGGATTTGAGCCTATTCCCGATCACCCGCAAGTGGCCCGCGCGGCATCCCGAGCGCCTGCAGCTGTACTCGCTGCCCACGCCGAACGGCGTCAAGGCCGCGATCATGCTGGAAGAGACCGGCCTGCCCTACGAGGTGCACCGGGTCGACTTCGGCCAGAACGACCAATTGTCGCCGGAATTCCTGTCGCTGAATCCGAACAACAAGATCCCGGCCATCATCGATCCCGACGGCCCCGGCGGCAAGCCGCTGCCGCTGTGGGAATCGGGCGCGATCCTGATCTACCTGGCCGAGAAGACCGGCAAGCTGCTGCCCGACGATCTGGCGCTGCGCTACCAGACCATCCAGTGGCTGATGTTCCAGATGGGCGGCCTCGGGCCGATGTTCGGCCAGCTCGGCTTCTTCCACAAGTTCGCCGGCAAGGACTACGAGGACAAGCGCCCGCGCGACCGCTACGCCGCCGAATCGCGGCGCATCCTCACGGTGCTGGACAAGCACCTCGAAGGCCGCAGCTGGATCATGGGCGATGAGTACACGATCGCCGATATCGCCACCTTCCCGTGGGTGAACAACCTGATCGGCTTCTATGGCGCGGGCGAGCTGGTGGGCTTCCAGGATTTCGCCAACGTGGCGCGGGTGCTGAAGACTTTCGTGGAGCGCCCGGCGGTAGCCAGGGGCCTGCAAATCCCGCCTGCTCCGAGTGCCTGAAAGCCACCCATGGCGGCGTTGCATCGTCTCGCCGTACTAACGTACTGTCTTCGACAATGCGCCTTGCCCTGAGCGGCTTTCAGCCACTCGGCAAGCCCTAAGCGCCTAAAGTGCGGAGGTCGGCGACTACTTCATCGCCGAATGACTTGCCGAGCAGGTAGTCGACGAGCTGCTCGGCGCATTCGTCGGGGTCGACCAGGGTGCCGGTTTCCTTGAGGTCGATGAAGCGCTGGCGCATCGGGAAGTTCTCTTCGGGGGTGGCGCGGATCTCGGCCTGCATGCCGGTGTCGATCACGCCCGGCGCCAGGCTGCAGATCTGCACGTCCCGCTCGGCGTCCATCACCACCGCGCGCGCATGGTGGTCGAGCGCCGCCTTGGTGGCGCAGTAGACGCTCCAGCCCGGATAGGGATGGCGCCCGGCGCCGCTGGAGATGTGCATGATGCGCTTCTGCCCGCCGTCGCTGGCGCGCACCACGGCCGCCGCCAGCGCCATCGGCGCGGCCACGTTCAGGGTCACGGCGCGCAGCACGGCGCCCGGGTCCTGCTCCTCGAGCGGGCCGACCGGGTTCACCATCCCCGCATTGTTCAACAGCAGAACGGCGCCGGTGCCGTCCAGGTACTCGGACAGCGCGCTGCCTCCCAGCCAGGCCATCAGGGCCGGTCCGTCGGCCAGGTCCAGTTCGACCTCTTCGAACAGGTCGGGCCAGGATTGCGCCAGGCCGTCGGAACGGGTGCGGGCCAGGCCCAGCACCGGCACGCCGCGCGCCAGCAGGTTGCGCGCCAGGGCGGCGCCGAGGCCTTTCGTATGGCCGGTTACGATCGCTTTCATGTCAGTCTCCATCCGCCGCCGCGCGGGGCACCGTTCCGATGGTATCGCAAGCAGGGGCGGTCGATAAAGTCAAATGTGCGAGCGCGCACCCATGCCTGCGCTCCAGTTCGGCCGCACATGGCAGAATGGCCGCAAGAGCATCAGATTCAGGCAAGAGAACACCATGCAGATTCCAGACCTCCCCGTCGACGAAGCGCGCCGTCTCACCGCCCTGCACGCCACCCGCCTGCTCGGCAGCGCGCCCGAAGAAGCCTTCGACCGCATCACCCGGATGGCCGCGCGGCTGCTGCACACCCCCACCGCCCTCGTTTCGCTGGTGGACAAGGACGTCCAGTGGTTCAAGTCGCGCTGCGGCTTCGAGGCCACCGAAACCGCGCGCGACATCTCCTTCTGCGGCCACGCCATCCTCGACCACGAACCCCTGGTGGTCGGCGACGCCACCCGGGACCCGCGCTTTTGCGACAACCCGCTGGTGACTGGTGAGCCGCACGTGCGCTTCTACGCCGGCGTGCCGCTGTACTCGGTCGACCGGATGCCGATCGGGACCCTGTGCGTGCTCGACACCGTGCCGCGCCATCTCGGCGGCGAAGACCTCGACATCCTGCGCGACCTCGCGCGCATGGTCGAACAGCTGATCCACCACCGCCAGCTGGCCACCGCGGCCCAGGCGCTGTATTCGCACGTGCTGCTGGACGCCGCCAACCCCGAGCTGAGCGCGGCCGCCGGCCAGGTCGAATTCCTGCTCAACCACGACCAGCTGACCGGGCTGTCGAACCGCCAGGCGCTGACCCGCACCATCGGCAAGAGCCTGGCCGAATGGCGCAGCCAGGGCACGCCGACGCTGGTCGCGACGATCAACCTCGACAAGTTCAAGCGCCTCAACGAGCTGCTGGGCCACCACGCCGGCGACCAGGCCCTGGTCTCGATCACCTGGAGCCTGCAGAGCGTGCTGCGGCCGGAAGACCTGCTGGCGCGGATCGGCAACGACGAATTCGTGGTGCTGCTGCCCGGCCTCGGCGACGACAGCGTGGCGCGCGACCGCCTGCGCCAGATCATGCAGGCCGTGCACCGCGAGTTCAAGACCCAGGGCGGCGGCGCCATCCCGCTCACCTGCAGCATCGGCTACGCGATCTACCCGCATGACGGCGACAGCGCCGACGTCCTGCTGAACAATGCGACGCTGGCGACCCGCCGCGCCAAGCTGATGGGCGGCGGCCAGATCCAGCATTTCTCGGAAGAGCTGAAGCAGGCCTTCAACCGCAAGATGACCATGGAAGGCCAGCTGCGCGCGGCCCTCGACCACAAGGAACTGTTCCTGATGTACCAGCCGAAGATCGCGCTGAAGGACGGCTCCGTGGCCGGGCTCGAAGTGCTCCTGCGCTGGCGCCATCCGAAGCACGGTCTGATCTCGCCGGTCGAATTCATCCCGGTGGCCGAAGAGGCCGGGCTGATCGTCGAGATCGGTGAGTGGGTGCTGAAAAGCGCCGTCGACCAGTGCCGCACCTGGCGTGCGGCCGGCGTGCCGCAAGTGCCGGTGGCGGTCAACCTGTCGGCGCGCCAGTTCCACCGCACCGACATCGTCGGCTGCGTCGCCACCGTGGTGCGCGATGCCGGACTGGCGCCGGGCGACCTCGAACTGGAACTCACCGAGAGCATGTCGGTGCAGTGTCCCGAGCGCAGCGCCGACCTGATGGGGCGCCTGCGCGCGCTGGGCTGCACCCTCAGCATCGACGATTTCGGCACCGGCTATTCGAGCCTCAGCTACCTGAAGCGGCTGCCGGTCGACAAGCTGAAAATCGACCGCTCCTTCGTGCAGGACATGCACCAGAGCGCCGACTCGATGGCGATGGTCAAGGCGATCATCGCGATGGCGCACAGCCTGCGCCTGGAGGTGATCGCCGAGGGCGTCGAACTGCAGGAGCAGCTCGACGGGCTGCGCGCGGCCGGCTGCGACCAGATCCAGGGCTTTTATTACAGCAAGCCGCTGAGCGCGGACGACTGCGCGGCCTACCTGCGCGAACATGCCGCACGTCCGGCATAAAAGTGTGCTGACAAATGTTTGCCGAACACCGCCTAAAGATTTACAATTTCGTTACGGCAACACAGCAGAATGAAACACATGCGCTATTCGCAAAACCACAAGGCCGAAACACGCCAGCGCATCATCGACGAAGCTTCGCGCCGCTTCCGCCGCGACGGCATCGAGGGCACCGGCCTGGTGCCGCTGATGAAGGCGCTGGGCATGACCCACGGCGGCTTCTACGCGCACTTCCCGTCCAAGGAAGCGCTGGTAGAAGCCTCGCTCGACGCGGCAGTCGATGAATTCAACCGGAAATGGCCGGACCCGCTCGCGCCCGAGCAGCTGCAGGCCTTCCTGGCCAGCTATTTGTCGGCGCGCCACCGCGACCATCCGGAGGCCGGCTGCCCCCTCCCTACCCTATGCGCGGAACTCGGCCTGCGCGGCCAGCCCAGCCCGGCCGCCGATGCGCTGGCGCAGCGCATGGCGGCCCGGGTCCAGGATTGCGGCATCGACGCCGCCGGCGAGGACCAGGGCCTGGTCGTGCTGGCGGCGCTGGTCGGCGCGCTGACGCTGTCGCGCGCGGTGGCGGATCCGGCGCTGTCGGACCGGATCCTCGGCGCCGTGCACGCGGCGATCAAGCCGTCCCAGGACTGAAGCTCAGGGATAGCGCACCGGGCGGCCCAGGGTATCGGGCAGCGGAATGAACTCGGTTTCGCCCGGCACTTGCGGGAAGCGCATCCCGCGCCAGTCTTCCTTGGCCTGCTCGATACGATCGGCCGAGCTGGAAACGAAGTTCCAGGTCAGGAAGCGCGGACCGTCCATCGGCTCGCCGCCCAGCAGCATCACGCGCGCGCCCTGGCCATTGGCCGCGGCCAGCGTGACGACGGCGCCGGGCTTCAGCACCAGCAGCTGGCCGGGACCGAAGCGGCCGTCGCGGCCGAGGTCCAGCGTGCCCTCCACCACATAGATCGCCTGCTCGCCGTACTCGGCCGGCATGGTCAGGCGCGCGCCCGGCTGCAGCGCCAGGTCGACGTAGAACATCGGCGACTCGACCGGCACCGGCGCGCGCTTGCCGAAGTATTCGCCGGCGATGATGCGGGCCGTAGCGCCCTCGCCTTCCAGCACCGGCAGGCGGTCGGCCTCGATGTGCGAGAAGCTCGGGTCCATCTCTTCCTTCGCCTTCGGCAGCGCGACCCAGCATTGCAGGCCGTGCAGGGTCGAGCCGTTGGCGCGTACCAGCGGGCCGGTGCGTTCGGAGTGGACGATGCCCTTCCCGGCCGTCATCCAGTTGACCGCGCCCGGGCGGATGTCCTGCACCGTGCCGAGGCTGTCGCGGTGCGAGATTTCGCCTTCCAGCAGATAGGTCACGGTGGACAGGCCGATGTGCGGGTGCGGACGCACGTCGATGCCGGTGCCGGCGTTGAATACGTGCGGGCCCATCTGGTCGAGAAAGACGAAGGGGCCGACCATGCGGCGCTGCACGTGCGGCAGCGCGCGGCGCACTTCGAAGCCGCCGCCCAGGTCATGGGTGCGCGGCACCACGATGGTTTCCAGCATGCTTTGTTCGTCGTGGGCGTCGTGCGCACCTTGTTGGTCGAGTTCCATTTTATTCTGCCTCCGTGGTGATCTGGATCTGCCCGGACAGGGTCTTGTGGACCGGGCACTTGTTGGCGATGTCCGTCAGGCGCTGCTTTTCTTCTTCGCTCAAGGCGCCGACATAGTGGATGCTGCGGTGCAGGGCGTAGGCCGCGCCTTCCTGGCCGTGCTTGATGGTCACCTGCACTTCGTCGAGCTGCCAGCCCTTGCGTTTGGCGTACAGGTTGACGGTCAGCGTGGTGCAGGCCGCCAGCGCCGCTGCCAGCAGGTCGTGCGGTTCCGGGCCGCTGTCTTCGCCGCCGAATGCCGGGGCCACGTCGGTTAGCAGCCGGTGCGGTCCGATCTCGATGACCTGCTGCATCGGCCCCTGGCCGCGGTGCGTCGTGATGTCCATGATACGTGATCTCCTGGCTTGTTCGATGGAAGCCATTATGGCCAGCCGGGCCCTGGAAGGGAAACGAGTTATTTTCCTGTCTATGATCGATTTTTTCGACTTTCATGCATGGTGCATCAAACGTAGGCCAGCAGCCGTCCGCAGGCGATCACCGCCAGCCACAGGATCAGGGACAGCAAGGCATGCAGGCGCGCCCGCGGCGGCGCCCGGCTTTCCCAGCGCTCGGCGGCGCGGTAAGGCCCGCCGTGAAACGCCAGCGCATTCAGCCCGGCCACGGCGATCAGCGCCAGCTTGAACAGAAAGACGCGGTTGGCCGCCAGGTCCGGCGCCTCGGCGGCGAACAGCAGCAGTCCGCTCGGCAGGACCAGCAGCATGCTGCCCACCGACCACGGCAGCAGATGGCGCGCCAGCAGCCGCACCGGCAGATCGCGGCCGAACCCGAGCACGCGCAGGTCGAACATCGCCACCGCGCCGACCAGCACGGCAAAACCGGCGATGTGGACGATTTCGACGGCCGGATAGAGCCAGGTGGTGCCGCGCATGGCCAGGGCCGGCGGCGTGGCCGCGAGCCAGCTTGCCCAATCGGCGGCAGGCAGCGCGGCGCCGCCGCCGGCCGGGTGCACCGGCGGCATCAGCGCAGCTCGGTCGTCTTGCCGGCGATGGTGATGCGCTCGGCGCGCATCTCGTCGGCCTTGGTGCGGTGCGGGTAGCCGTAGACGCTGGCCGTGCCGCCTACACCGAGCATGTCCCTGGTGAGGCCGCGGCTTTCCATGCGGCCCGGCGGCGCCAGCACCACGATCCAGGTCTTGTCGCCGCTCTTGAGGCGTACCCAGCCGTGCGGCTGGACGTAGCCGGCTTCCTGGATGGTGCCGGACAGCTGCAAGGGTTTATCGGCGTTGTATTCGCTCCAGCCGTGGTGGGCCGAAGCGGTGGCGGCAGCGAGGGCAGCCACGAAGGCGAGCAGTAATCGGCGTCTCATCTTTCCTTACTCCTTGGGTAGAGTCGGGCACATGACGATGCATCGGGGGATTCTACGCCCGCGGCCCGCCGCGCACGCCAGCCGGACGTTTCGCCGCGATCAAGACGGCGTAGCCGGCTTCAGGTCCAGCTGGCCCAGCACGTCGAGTGCGCCGCCCCGCATGCGCGCGACCACGACGCCGCCAGGTGCGACTGATTCGTCCGCCAGCGCCCGGATGTTGACGTCGTGGGTCACGAGGACCAGGTTGCCCGCCTTGCCGGCCAGCGCGAAGGCCGCCAGGCGCGCCAGCGTCTGCGCGACCCTGGCGCGGCGTGCGGCGCTGTCTTCCTCGAACATGGAATCGAGCAGCGCAACCGGTTCGACCCGGCCGAAGGCCAGCCGCGCGGTATCGAGGCAGCGGCACCAGCGGCTGGACCACACGGCGCCGAGGGGGACGCTGCCCTCGCGCAGGGCGGCGCCAATCGCCTGCGCCTCGCGCCGGCCGCTCTCCGACAGGTTGCGCTGGGTCGCGCACTGGCCGAGCCGGAAGCCCGGCGGATCGCCGACGCCGGGATCGGTGGCCGCGTGGCGCATCAGCAGGATGTGCCCGCCGCCGCGCACGCGGGTCCAGAGTTCGGCGCCGGCCAGGACCTGCCCGGGCATGGCTGCGGTCGTCAAGGACCCGCCGCCGAGGGCCACGTCCAGTACCGCCATGAATCCACGTCGATGCATGCTCGCCTCCGTCGTCTCACGGCCGGGATTATCCGGCGGCGCCCAGCAGGCAGGCGCACGGCTGTTCGGGCGTTGTGAGTTACCATGTCCGGATGAACTCGCCTATCGTCCCCTCGCTGACATCCGCCCGCAACTTCGGCATCGACTGCCTGCGCGGCCTCGCCATCCTGCTGGTGGTGGTGCACCACCTGGCGCTCCCCTTCCGCCTGCCGCTGGGGCCGAGCCTGCTGCGGGATTACCTGCCGAAGCGCCTGCTGAACGCGGTCAGCTTCAACGGCTACGAAGCGGTCTTCATCTTCTTCGTCATCTCCGGCTTCCTGATCGCGACCCGGATCGTCGAACGCGACGGCGGCCTGGAACGCGTGAACCTGCGCCGCTTCTACCGCGCCCGCGCGCTGCGCATCCTGCCGCTGCTTATCCTGACGCTGGCGGTGCTGTCGCTGCTGGCCCTGTTCGGCATCCCGGGCTTCGCGTCCGAGGATCCACAGAGTCTGCCCGGCCTGCTGGCCTCAGCCCTGAGTTTCACCTTCAACTGGTACGAGGGCCGCACCGGCTGGGCGCCGGCGGGCTGGGACGTGTTGTGGTCGCTGTCCATCGAAGAGGTCTTTTATATCGGCTTTCCGCTGCTGTGCCTGTGGCTGCCGCGGCGGCTGCTGATCGGCCTGCTGCTGGTCTGGGCGCTGGCCTTGAACCCGCTGCGCAACCTGGTGCCGGTGTCCGACGAAATCTGGCGGGAAAAGGCTTACCTGCCCGGCATGGCGGCGACCGCCTGGGGCGTGCTGGCGGCGCTGCTGGCCCAGCGCTGGCGGCCGTCCCGGCGTGACGCCCGTGCGCTGGCGCTGTTCGGCGCCTTTTGCATCCTGATGGTGCTGGGCTGGGGCGAGCTGGTGCACCGCCACCTGTTCAAGTCCACCATGTATGGACTGGTGCTGGGCGCAAGCCTGATGCTGCAGGCCTTTCACGCGCACCCGCCTGCGCCGCGCGCAGGCCTGCGCTGGCTGGCGCGCATGGGCAGCCTGAGCTACGAGCTGTATTTGTCGCACATGTTAGTGGTGCTGGGTGCGGTGGCGCTGTACCGCACGCTGCTCGGCAAGGAGCAGGCCTGGACCTTCACGGTCTACCTGCCGGTGCTGCTGCTGTGCTTCGGCCTGGCGCTGCTGCTGGAAAAATTCACGCTGCGCTTCACCCGCAGGGGGTCTTGCGCTGCGGCCGAAGCGGAGCGAGAATTGATAATTCAATAATTCATAACACAGGGATTCCGCCATGGACCACAGCACGCCCGCCGGCAGCCTCCAGCTCAGCAAGCACCGTATCGAAGCGCTGGTCGACGGCATCTTTGCCGTTGCCATGACCCTGCTGGTGATCGAACTGCGCCTGCCCGAGCATCTCGGCAGCGACGCCCAATTGCATGAAGCCCTGGTCGAACTGCTGCCGAACTTCGGCTCCTGGCTGGTCAGCTTCGTGGTGCTGGGCGTGTTCTGGATGGCCAACCACCGCATCTACAGCCATGTGCGCCACGTCGACACGGCGCTGGTCTGGTGGACCCTGCTGATGCTGGCCGGCGCCAGCCTGCTGCCCTTTGCCTCGGCGGTCAACGGCCGTGTCGCCTCGCAGCTGGCGCAGGCCGTGTATTCCGGCGTCATGATTTTGACGATCGCCGGTTCGCTGCTGGTCTGCCGCCACGTGCACCGCAACCCGCAGCTGTGCGCGCATCCGATGGACACCGGCACCTACCGCGCGATCTGCGCGCGCCTTGGCGGCCTGATCGTGATCGCCCTGGTGGCGGTAGCGCTGGCCGGCCTGTTCCCGGGCTCGGCCAACTTCGCCTTCATGCTCACCTTCGCACTCGGGCCGCTGGGCCGGGCCGTGCAGCGCAAGTCCGGCCGCGTCTCCGCTTAATACAGCTCCTAGTACCGCCGATCAGCGGCTGCTCTCGATCCAGCGGTTCACCTGGCTTTCCAGGATGGGCAGCGGCAGCGTGCCGTCGCCCAGCACCACCTCGTGGAATTTCGCGTAGCTGAACTTCGGCCCCAGGGCCTGCTGCGCCCGGGCGCGCAGCTCGAGGATCTTCAGCGCGCCGGTCTTGTAGGCCAGGGCCTGGCCCGGCCACACCATGTAGCGCTCGATCTGGTTGGCGGCCCGTGCCTCGCTGTAGCCGAGGTTTTCCATCGCATAGGCGATCGCCTTCTCGCGCGACCAGCCCTGGGCATGCATGCCGGTGTCGACCACCAGGCGCACGGCGCGCAGCAGCTCGTCGTTCAGGTGGCCGTAGTAATAGGCCGGGTCCTCATAGAAGCCGAATTCGCGGCCCAAGGTCTCGCAGTACAGCGCCCAGCCCTCGGTGTAGGCGGCGGCGCTCGGGTGCTCGGTAAAGAACTTGCGGAAGTCCGGCAGCGGCAGCTCCTTCAGCAGCGCCGCGTGGAAGTGGTGGCCCGGCACGCCCTCGTGCAGCAGCAGCGTCGCCATGCCGACCGTGTCGTACTCCTTCGGATCGTTGACCACGGCCCAGAACACACCCGGATGCGAACCGTCGGCCGCCACCGGCGTGTAGTGGTCGGAGGCGGTGGCGCGGGTCAGCTCCGGTTCGAGCTGGATGTCGAGCCGGGCCTTCGGCAGCAGGCTGAAATACTGCGGCAGCTTGGCGTCCACCTGGGCATAGATCTCGCGGTAGCGCGCCAGCACCTGCTGGTCGCTGGTGAAGGGCTTGAATTTCTTCTGCGCCGCGACCCACTGCGGGAAGTCTTTCAGCGGACCATCGTAGCCGAGCTTGGGCGCCAGCCTGGCCATCTCGCCCTGGATGCGCGCGACCTCCTTCAGGCCCAGTTCATGGATCTGCTGCGGCGGCGTATCGAGGTTGGTATTGTTGCGAATGCGGGCCTGGTACCAGGCGGCGCCGTCCGGCAGCGCGCCATAGCCGGCGGTCGCGCGGCCGGCAGGCAGGTAGTCCTTTTCGAGGAAGACGCACAGGCGGTCCAGGGCCTGGCCGATCCTGAGCGCGGCCTGGCGGTAGCCGGCTTCGAGCTCGCGCTTGTCCTTGTCGGAAAACGCGGCCGGCAGGCGCTTGGCCGGCGAGTAGAACACGCTGCCCTGCGGATCGCTGCTGCGCAGCTGCTGGAACTGCGGCAGCATGCGGGTCGTGACGATCTTCGGCTGCACCACGCCGGTCCGCACGCCCTCCTTCATGTTGACGATGGCCTGGTCGATCCAGGCCGGCAGCTGCTGCAGGCGATGCAGATAGGCGCGGTATTGGGCCGGCGTCTCCAGCGGCTGCGAGCCGGTGCCGCTGGCGTAGTTCGCCAGGTTGCTCGGGATGTTATCGAAGTGGTTCAGCGGCAGCAGGTGCTCGGGGAAGCGCTCGAGGTCGAGCTGCGCCTGGATCTCGGCGGCCAGGATGTCGTAGTTCAGCTGCGCCTTGCTGGACAGGCGCGCGCGGTCGATGCCCTGCAGCTGCTTCAGGAAACCATGGTTCGCGGCCAGGTAGCGCTTGCGCACCTTCGGATCGATCGCCATGCCGATCTGGTCGTCGTAGCGGCTGTCGCCGTTGGCGGTGGCGTACAGCAGCGGGTCGTATTTCGCGCGGGCGTCGTAGAACTTCGCGGCGATCTGGTCGGCCTTCTTTTCCGCAGCCTGCGACTGGGCGTTGGAAGCTGCGGGCGCAGCGGCCGCATGGACTGAACCGGAGGGGATGCTGGCGGCGGCGAGCGTGGTGGCGACGGCGGCAGCCAGGCTGGCTGCGCGCATGGACCGGACGGACGGGAGCATGCGTTTCCTTGAAAGTAAAAGTCCGACAAGAATACCCCAGCCTTCCCGCCATGCACAGCGCCAAGGCTGGTAGCATGCTATGCGCCGCCATCAACCCAGACCGAAAGCGCACGTGGACACACAACTCCTGCTGATCTGCTTCCTCACCTTCGTGATCCACCTGATCGGGACGCTCGCCTACTCGGTGCGCATCGCCGGCGTACGGACCAGACGGATCGCAGTGTCGCTGGCCTTGTTCAGCATCCTGATGCTGGTCTCGCGCACCTCGAATTCCTTCCTCGGCCCCTTCCTGGCCAAGCGCGTGGAGACCAATCTCGATGCGCTGGCCAGCGGCGCCCTGCTCGGCGATTTCCGCTGGCTGCTGGTATCGGCGAGCCTGGCGACCGTGGCCGGCGCCTTGCTGATTCCGACCTTCCAGCGCGTCTTCTGCCGCGCCGTCCTGCACTTCCAGGTCCACCGCTCGATCCCCAAGCTGATCCTGCATGGCTTTTTCAAAGGCGGGCTGTCCTATGTCCGCGACGTCGCCAGCGTCCCGGCCGCACGCAACGTCACCGAGATCCGCGCCGGGCATGGGGTATCGGGCCGGATCACGCTGCTGAACGTCGGCGCCACGGCGCTCTGGACCGTCGGCGTGTTCGCCGCGCTGTATGCGGGCGTGCTCGATCCATCGGTACGGGTGACATCGAGCACGCTGTCGTCGATCATCAACGGCGGCGCCACCATCATGATGGCGGTCTTCATCGACCCGCACATGTCGGGCATGACCGACGATGTCGTCGAAGGCAAGGTGAGCGAAGGCCAGTTCAGGAAGGCGATCGTCTGGCTGGTCGGGAGCCGGCTGGCCGGGACCGTCGCCGCGCAGGCGCTGCTGGTGCCGGCGGCGGTACTGATCGCGTCAGTGGCCCGCGTGATCTAGGATTCGAAGCGGCTGAAAGCGCGCTCGACCAGCCGGCGCGCCTCATGCTCGACGATGGCATTGTGCGCCATGATCACGCGCGTGAACGGCCATTGCAGGATGGTGCGGGCGCTGCCGGCCGCCAGCATCTTGCTGCGCGTGACCAGGCGCACCGTGCGCGGCACGTCCAGGCGCGAGCGCACGCCGGTCAGGCGCGCGTACAGCGAGGCGTTCCACGCCAGCTTGCCGCTCCAGCACTGCAGCACGTCGGTCACGATCAGCGTGCCGGACGCCTTGTGGAAGAACACCACCTCGTTCACGAAGGGCATGCCGCGGATGACGACCTGGTCGAGCTCGTGCTGCCACTCGGGCAGGACGCTGTCGCCCAGTTCGACTAAGTTCTCTAAGTCCGGCCGCTTGGCGGCCAGGCCGGGCGCGCCATACAAGGCGGCTTCCGGGAACATGTGCAGCGCGTGTTTCGCGAACAGGTGGTGGGCGCGGTTCGGCGCGACGATCCAGGCGACCCGGCCCAGGCTGCGCAGCTGTGCCGCCACCGCGTCGCCGAAGCGCACCGGCGAATGGATCCACAGGCGGCCGTCCCGGAAGCGGACCACGGTCATGCGCGACGTAATGGGCAGGCCGGCGGCCTTGAAGCCGCGTTCCATGTGCCAGAGATCGGGGGCGATTTGAATGAGCATGCCGCTATTGTAAAATAGTTACATGCTAAGAATCAGCCTCGACGCCCTGCTCACCGTCGACACCATCGCCCGCCGCGGCAGTTTTTCGGCCGCCGCCAAGGAACTGTTCCGGGTGCCGTCGACGATTTCCTATACCGTTTCCAAGCTCGAGGAAGACCTCGGCGTGCAGCTGTTCGAGCGCTTCGGTCCGCGCGTGGTGCTCACTGCGGCCGGCGAAGAGCTGCTGAAGGAAGGCCGCTACCTTCTGAAGGCCGCCGGCGATCTGGAGAGCCGGGTACGCCGCGTCGCCTCCGGCTGGGAGACCGAGTTCACCATCGGCGTCGACTCGGCGCTGTCGCCGCTGGGGCTGCAGGACGACATCCGCGCCTTTTACGAGGTGGCCGACCAGACCCGCGTGCGCATCGTCAAGGAAGCCCTGTCCGGCACCTGGGAAAGCCTGCTCGACCGCCGCGTCGACTTCCTGGCCGGCGCCGCCGGCGAAGGCCCGTCCGGCGGCGGCTACACTGCCGAGCCGCTCGGAAAGATGTCCTTCGTGTTCGTGGTCGCGCCCACGCACCCGCTGGCCGCGGTCAAGCACCGCCTCGGCAAGGCCGAACTGAGCGAGCACCGCGCCGTGTCGGTGGCCGACTCGGTGCGCCTGCTGCAGGCGCGCACCGTGGGCCTGCTGTTCGGCCAGGACACGATCAGCGTACCCGACATGCAGACCAAGTACGACTTCCAGGTGGCCGGCCTCGGCTTCGGCTTCCTGCCCGAAGCCTGGGCCCGGCCCGCCATCGACGCCGGACGCCTGATCGAGAAAGCGGTCGAGGAACCGAAGCCCGACGAGACCCTGTTCATGGCCTGGCGCACCGGCGAGGAAGGCGCGGCTTTGCGGTGGTGGCGCGAGCGATTGCGTGCGGCGCCGCCTCTGGAGCGGATGCTGGCAATGAACTGTCCGGTGGAGCGCGCGCCGCCGCAGTCATGACAATGTCATAATCCGGCTCTACACTCCGTTGCCACGAGTGAAACATTCGAGCCCAATGGATATGAAGTCAAAACCGGACGAGGCGCTGCCCGCGTCCACCTCCGACAGCCCGGCCCCCTTTCTGAACCGGGAGATATCGCTGCTGGAATTTAACCGGCGGGTCCTGGCGCAGGCCGAAGACCCGGCCGTCCCGCTGCTCGAACGCCTGCGCTTCCTGTGCATCGTCAGCAGCAACCTCGACGAATTCTTCGAAGTGCGCGTCGCCAGCCTGCTGGCCCAGCACCGCCACCAGAGCGGCGCCGACGACCTCGCCACCATCAACCTGGACGGCGCCAGCGAGGAATGCCGCCAGATCATCGCGCGCCAGTACGCGCTGCTGAACGGCGAGATCCTGCCGCGCCTGTCCGAGAACGGCATCCACCTGCTGCGCCGCTCGGACCGCAACGCCGCGCAAAAGGCCTGGGTCAAGCAGTACTTCGACAAGGAAGTGCGGCCGCTGCTGACGCCGGTCGGTCTCGATCCCGCCCACCCCTTCCCGCGCGTGATCAACAAGAGCCTGAACTTCATCGTCGAGCTCAGCGGCAAGGACGCCTTCGGGCGCGGCACCGGCATCGCGATCATGAAGGCGCCACGGGTGCTGCCGCGCGTGATCCGCCTGCCGGACGAGCTGTCCGACAAGCCGGGCGCGTCCTTCTGCCTGCTGTCCTCGGTGATCCAGGCGCATATGGCCGACCTGTTCACTGGACGCGAGGTGGTGTCGTATTCGCAGTTCCGCGTGACCCGCAACAGCGACCTGTGGGTCGACGAGGAAGAGGTCAAGAACCTGCGCCAGGCGCTGCAGAGCGAGCTCCATAGCCGCAACTACGGCTTTGCGGTGCGCCTCGAAGTGGCCCGCGGCTGCCCGCGCCACCTGGCCGACTTCCTGCTCGACCAGTTCGCGATCGACCGCTCGCGCCTGTTCGCGGTCGACGGCCCGGTCAACATGGGCCGCCTGCTGGAGCTCGTCAACAGCAACGCGCGGCCCGAGCTGAAATTCTCGCCTTTCGTGCCGGGCTTCCCGGCCAAGCTGGTCAACCACCGGGACATCTTCGCGGTGCTGGGCCGCCAGGACGTGCTGCTGCACCACCCCTTCCAGTCCTTCGAGCCGGTCATCGACTTCATCCGCTGCGCCGCCGCCGACCCGAACGTGGTGGCGATCAAGCAGACCATCTACCGTGCCGGCGCCAACTCCGAGCTGATGGAAGCGCTGATCGAGGCGACCATGCGCGGCAAGGAAGTCACCGTCATCGTCGAGCTGATGGCGCGCTTCGACGAGGAGGCCAACATCAACTGGGCCGAGCGCCTGGAGGAGGCCGGCGCCCAGGTCGTATACGGCGTGGTCGGTCTGAAGACCCACGCCAAGCTGGCCCTGGTGCTGCGCCGCGAGCAGGACGGCCTGCGCCGTTACGCCCACCTCGGCACCGGCAACTACAACCCGACCACGGCGAAGCACTACACCGACTTCGGCCTGATGACGGCCGACGAAGAGATCACGGCCGACGTCAACGAAGTCTTCATCCACCTGACCAGCATGACGCGCCCGACCCAGTTGTCGAGCATCTGGCTGGCGCCTTTCTCGCTGCAGAAGGAAATCGTGAAGGCGATCCGGCAGGAAGCGGCAATCGCGCGCGAGGGCAAGCCGGCGCGCATCATCGCCAAGATGAATTCGCTAACCGACGAATCGGTGATCCGCGCGCTGTACGACGCCTCGAACGACGGCGTGCACATCGACCTGATCGTGCGCGGCGCCTGCGCGCTGCGGCCGGGCGTGCCGGGCCTGTCCGCGAACATCCGCGTGCGCTCCATCGTCGGCCGCTTCCTGGAGCACACCCGCATCTTCTACTTCCGCAACAAGCTGCAGCACGACGTCTACCTGAGCAGCGCCGACTGGATGAACCGCAACCTGTTCCGCCGCGTGGAGATCGCCTTCCCGGTCCGCTCGCCAAGCTTGAAGAAGCGCGTCATCCGCGAAGGCCTGCAGGTCTACCTGAAGGACAACGTCAACGCTTGGGAACTGGGCAGCGACGGCCACTACCGCCGCCGCAAGCCGCGCGGCAGCCAAGCGGCCTACAGCGCCCAGTTGCAGCTGATGGAGATGCTGGGGCTGGAGGCGTCGAGCGATTCACATAACAAGCTTATTGACATGGAAATGAGTGAGCATGGAACTGATCCTGTGGCGCCACGCCGAGGCTGAACAGCACAAGCCGGACGAACTCGCCGACCAGCTGCGCGTGCTGACGCCGAAAGGATCGCGCCACGCCTCGCGCGTCGGCGCCTGGCTCGACCGCCAGCTGCCCGCGCAATGCCGCATCCTGACCAGCCCCGCGACCCGCTGCGTGCAGACCGCCGAAGCGCTGGGGCGCAAATTCCAGACTGTCGATGCGCTGAACACGGACTCGAACCCGCAGGCGATCCTGGAAGCGAGCGGCTGGCCGAACGCGCGCCTGCCGGTCGTGATCGTCGGACACCAGCCGCTGCTGGGGCAGGTCGCTTCTCTCATCTTCTGCGGCGAGCCGCACGAATGGAAGATCCGCAAGGCCAGTGTGTTCTGGATTGCGCACAAGGGCGAGCAGGATCCGGCGCCTTTCGTGCGGCTGGCGGTAGGGCCGGATCTGGTGGGGAAGCTGCGCTGATCTTTTCTGCCGGCTGGGTTGCGGGGCCGTCGAGGCCCCGGATCGCTGTGGACTTGTCTTCTTAAGTCGGTTAGTTGCAGATGCCGGAAAAATCAGCGCCCGCGAAGGGCGCCTCTGCTTACTTCAGGCTCTGCAGGGCCTGCGCCAGCCCCGGATAGCGGAACACGAACCCCTCCCGCTCCAGCCGCGACGGCGCCACGCGCTGGCCTTCCAGCAGCAAGTCGGCCTGCTCGCCCAGCGCCAGCCGCATCGGCCAGCCCGGCGTCGGCACGATCGCCGGACGGCGCCAGACGCGCGCAGCGGTGCGGCTGAAGTCGGCCTGGCTCACGCACCCGGGCGCCGTGAAGTTAGTGGCGCCAGCCTTCCCAGCAGCGGGCTCCTCTGCCGGCAGCGCCTGCTGCCAGCGGTGCGCCATCGCGCGCACCACGTCGTCCACATGGATCCAGGACAGCCACTGCCGGCCGCTGCCCAGGCGCCCGCCCAGTCCCAGCAGGATCGGCAGCAGCATCATCGGCAGCGCGCCGCCCCTGCCCAGCACCAGGCCGAAACGCATGCATTCGACCTGCACGCCGTACTGCGCGGCGGCGCCGGCCGCCTCTTCCCACTCGCGGCACAGATCGGACATGAAGACCGGCTGCGGCGGCGCGGCTTCACCCAGCGCGCTGGCGTCGCCGATCTTCTGGATGCCGTAATAGCCGATCGCGGACGCCGACAGGAACAGAAAAGGTTTGTGCTCGGCGCGCGCGATCCACTCGACCACACGCTGCGTCAGTTTGATCCGGCTGCGGCGCAGCGCCGCCTTGCGCTCCTCGCTCCAGCGCGGCCCGAGGATGCGCGCACCGGCCAGGTTGACGACGACATCGACTCGCGCCGCCGTCCCCAGCTCATCCATCGATTCGATGCAGCGCACCCGGCCCTCGAAGTTCCACGCCGCCTGGCGCGCCTGGCGAGTCAGCGCGATCACCTGGTGGCCGTCGCGCAGCAGCGCCCGAACCAGGTTCTGGCCGACGAAGCCGGTGGCGCCGGTCACGAGCACCGTGCGCTTCACAAGGTCGAACACGACAGGCGGCGCCTTCTCATCGCTGTCGGCCGCACGGCCCAGCCTGAGCGCAGCCAATCCGTCACGCAGGCCGGACAGACCGACGCCGATGCCGCACAGCGCAAGAAACACGCTCAGCCAGCCTTGCGGGCTCCATGCCAGGCCGGTCGGCTGCGCTGCCCAAGCGCCCGCGTTCAACGCCAGCAGCGTGATGAAGGCGCCGCCGTTGATGGCCAGGACCGTGTGCGTGACGCGCTCGGTGGCCGGCAGCAGCCGGGTGCGGTCTTCGACCACGAAGTCCCACAAGGTCAGCACGATCTCGACGCCGAACACGCCCAGCAGCAGCCAGGCGAGCATGCCGTGCCATTCCCAGTACGCGAGGCCGATGAACAGCAGCGCGTAGATCAGCGCCCGCACCGCGTGGATGCCGAGTTCCTTGCGCGCCGTAGTCCGCTGCGCCAGCGTCTCGGTCAGTTCGTGGTGATAAAGCGTGTCGAAAGCGCCGAGGCAGCCTTGTGCGGCCATCAGCTGCAATGCCAAGGTATGTGTATTCATGCGACTACCCTCCTGTCCTGCAACCAAAGCCAAACCAACGGCGGCAGCATCACCGCCAGCGCGAACGCATCCGCCGCCACATGCGCCCAGCAGTCCGCACGCAGCGAGACCAGCATGTCCTGCGGCGCCCAGATAGCCAGCCCGGCGATGAGCCACAGCCAGATCGCCGGCTGGCGCAGGCGGTCCGCCAGGCGCACCAGCGCGAACATGAACAGCGCCATCACCTGCACGGTCGGTCCGAACAGCGCGATCCACCATGTCTGCAAGCCTCTCGCCTCGGCAGGCGCGCCGGCCGGCCAGAAGGCCGCTTCGATGCCGCGGTGGTAGCCGTCGAACAGCGCGGCGCCGCCCAGCCAGGGCAGCAGCGCGCCGACAGCGACGTGCACGGCGCAGACCAGCAGCAGCCAGTTCACCGCCGCCTTCCTCATCGCAGGATGTCCCATACGTTTCCTCTTATCGCTTCATGAATGGATTGCCGATGCTGCAGGTCCCGCCGTCGCAGGCCGCCGGCAGCCGGTAGCCGAGCCGCTTCGAGATCGCATAGCGGTGCCGCGCGAACCAGCGATAGCCGGCCGCCAGCGCGGGCCGCAGCAGGCGCACCCGCAGCGGCCACACCATCCAGCCGCGCCCGGCCAGCGTGTAAGCCGCGAGCATGGTGTCGATGCCGGCCAGGACCTTGCCGTCGCGGGTCAGCGCGTGCACCTCGCGGTTCAGGGCCGCCAGGTCCACCCCCAGCGGCGCCGGATCGAAGCCCGGTGCGGCGATGTTGATGAAGGCCAGGCGGCCGGCCGAGTCCCAGCTTTTCAGCTGGCCCATCGAACGGACGCAGAACGGGCACAGGCCGTCGTAATAGAGGGTCAGATGCGGGATCAGATCGGCGCTCATGATTTTTTGTCGTTGGGTCCGAGGAAGCCGGCCAGCTTGCCGCCCATCTTCAGCATGCGCTGCATGGTCTGCGGCGAGAGGTGCTTGTAGTCCTCGAAGGTCGCGCTCAGCATCTCGAGGAAGTCGAGCGTGGTCTGCATGCGCGCCAGCGCGGCCGCGTCGAGTTCCGGATCCTGCGTGCCTTCGATCGCGCATTCGCGCAGCACGGTCAGGGTCGGGTCGATCTCGCGGCGTTTGCGCTCCTCGACGATGACGCGGAAGATCTCCCACACATCCTGCAGGGCCGTGAAGTGGTCGCGGCGGTCGCCCAGCACGTGGGTCACGCGCACCAGCTTCCAGCTCTGCAGCTCCTTCAGGCTGTTGCTGACGTTCGAGCGCGCCACGCCCAGGGTTTCGACGATGTCGTCGGCGGCCAGCGGCCGGTCCGCCAGGAACAGCAGCGCGTGGATCTGCGCGACGGTACGGTTGACGCCCCAGCGGGTGCCCATTTCGCCCCAATGGAGGATGAATTTCTGCGCGGTCGGGCTGTTCAGCATGATTTTCTCTTATTTCTGTTAATGCAGAAATTAAAGAACATACTGAAAAGGATGTCAATGAAAATCGTGCAATCTTCAAAATGTGACAATTGGCGAGTCTGTAGCGGCACGGATGTCCGTAAGATGCGATGCATACACCTGCTCAGGAGAATTCATGCGCCGATCCACCCTGTTCACCACCGCCTTGCTGCTTGCATTGACGCTCGGGGCGTCCCTCCAGGCGCGCGCCCAGACGATACGGGTCTTGATGGGGTCGCACCTGCCGCGGGCAAGCGGAGAGACAAGCGCCCATACCGCCAGCTGCGGCGCGGTGAACTACGCGCTGAAGGTATCGCGCGAAGCGAAGACGGTGACCCTCAGCCGCAGCAACGGTCCCGACGTCGACCTGAGCGCCACCACGGTCGGCGAACGGCTGCTCGACGAGGACGTGCTGGCCCACGTCGGCTTCAACTGTCCGTACAAGGCGCTGAACATCTTCCTGAAGGGCGTGAAACTGGTCGACCTCGGCGTGCCGAAGGGCTTCCGCGACAGCATTTCCCTGCACGAGGACGGCCAGCTCGGCAAGAGCGAACCGCGTGATGAACGCGTCGACGAGCTGGCCGTGCCGCGCACCGGCACCGGCGAGATCCCGTCGGCAGCGGAACGCGACCGGCGTGCGTGCGAGGCCGTGCGGTGAACGAGCGGCGTTACTGGTTCCCGGTCCGCCCGGCCAGGAATGGTTGGGGCTGGGGTTTGCCGCTGGTATGGGAAGGCTGGGCGGTGCTGGTGCTCTTCTTCGCCCTGCTGATCGGCGGCGAGATCGCACTGGCTTCTCACGGTGCGCTGGTGCTGGCGGCATGGGGCCTGCTGATGGGCGCACTCCTGCTCGCGATCTGCTTCTGGAAAGGCGAGCCGCAGAGCATGCGCGACCAGCGCTCGCCCTGAGCTTGCTAAAATAAGGCATGCCAGATACCACACTCCCGCCAGGCCTCGGCCCCACGCCCACCTTCCAGAAACTCGTCGCCCTGCTCGACGGCGGCAATGCCCGCTACCGGGTCATCGAACATCCCGCCGCCGGCAAGTCCGAGGAAGTCGCGCGCACCCGCGGCACCGAAGTCGGCCAGGGCGCGAAAGCCATGGCTTGCAAGTTGCAGGTGCCGAACGCGCCTGCCATCCACGTACTGGCCGTGCTGGCGGCCGACCGCCAGCTCGATCTGGCGGCGCTGGCGCAGTTCTTCGGGGCGAAGAAGGCCAGCCTGATGAGCCCCAGGGAGATCGACGCGATGACCGGCTGCGTGCTGGGCGCGATCCCGCCCTTCTCCTTCCATCCCGAGTTGCAGCTGGTGGCCGATCCGGAGCTGTTCGAGCGCTACCGCGAAGTCGCCTTCAATGCGGGCCGGCTGGATGCGTCGATGGTGCTGGATGCGGAGGATTATCTGCGCCTGGCTGTGCCGAAGATGGCGCAGATCCGCCAGCAAGGCGAGCCCTCGTGACCCGACCGGCCGAACTGCCTGAAGCGCAGCGAACCGCATTGCTATCGTCGCCCGGGCCGGCAAGGTTCAAGCATTTCATCGGCCGCGCTGCGGACCTTGAACGCGTGTGGGGGCTGCGTGACGCGAGCGGCTGGGTCGCCTTGGCCGACGAGACGGGCGCACACGGTTTTCCCGTATGGCCGCATCCGGACTACGCTTCTGCTTGCGCAACGGACGCCTGGGCTGGAATGGAACCTGTCGAGATCGACGTGTATGCATTCACCGAAGCGTGGCTGCCGGATATGGCTGAACGCCGCGTTTCGGTCGCGGTATTTCCGACGCCTTCCATGCAAGGGGTGTGGATGGCGCCTGGGGAATTGCAGCAGTATCTTGCTATAGAACTGAGGAAGTACGAATAGTGTACGCGGCAGTCCACCGGCGACTTGCATGAGGCCGATTTTCGACGATATAACAGCGTTATGGGAATGCGACGGGTCGCTGCGGGACATCTACGTGCAGAATACTGGCGCGGTGCACTGGGAGCGCTTCGACCGACTGCTTGGCCAATACGAATGCACCTACCGTTTTGACGGGGTGGCGCTGCCTTTCCCGGGTTCGCTGAGCGCTCTGATGAACCATGAAGGCGCGCATGTGCTGTCTATCCGGCTGGCGGGCGCGGTGGTCATCTGCTGCTACTTCTTCACGCCCGAGCAGCTGGAGCTGGACATCTCGCCGAAGGAGATTACTGGCCCACTCCAGCATGACCAGGTCCTGGCCTTCGTCGAAAACCTGGCGCAGGCTTTGGAACTTACTGCGGACATCACCCCTGAGAACGGCGAGAACAAGCCCTTCCTGAGCTACGTGCCCCGGACGCAATCGTGGCACGTCTAGCCAGCCGCTTCAGACCTGCACCACCTGAAACTCCACCCCGACCTCGCCCCAGGCCGCAGCCTCCTTGTCGAACCAGGCCGCCACCGTCGGGTGCTGCCTGAGCCAGCCGCGCGGCGTGTCGATCTCGATGCGGTTCTTCATGCGCAGCTTCAGACCATCGAGGTCGCCGTCCACGCGCGCGTGCATGAACACGGCCGCCAAACGCATCGCCAGCACGGCGCGGGCCAGGTCGGGCGCGCCGAGTGCTTCCCTCACCTTGCGCAGGTTGCCCTTCTGGGCCAGCACGATGGTGCGCATCAGGCCCTGTTCGCGCTTGGTGAAGCCCGGCAGGTCGGCATGTTCGACGATGTAGGCGGCGTGCTTGTGGGCGCCGGTGTGCGAGACCGCCTGCCCTACCTCGTGCAGCATGCAGCTCCACAGCAGGCGGCGGCGCAGGCCGTCGTCGGCAGGACCCAGCTTGTCGTAGAGCTGGCGCGCGATGGCGGCGGTGCGCATCGCGCGCGCTTCGTCGACGCCGAAGCGGCGCATGCAGTCCTGGATCGCGCTGTCGCGGCGGTCGCTGCGGCGCGCGCGCAGCTCGAGGTCGGACAGCACGCCCAGGCGCAGGCCGGCGTTGATCGCGGTGATCGAACGCACGCCGAATTCCAGCATTGCGCCCAGCAGGACGCTGAGGCCTCCCGCCATCACGATCACGCGTTCGCGCTTGATGCCCGGCAGGTCGAAGGCGTCGACGTGGCCGGCCGCGATCAGGCGGTCGCGCAGCGCCAGCAGGCTGTCGATCGACATCGTGCCGTCGCCGAGGCGGTTGCGAGTGATGACTTCGTTGATCGCGCGGATCGTGCCGGATGAGCCGTAGGCGGCCTGCCAGCCATGCGCGCGATACTGACCGGCGGCGTCTTCGAACAGGGCGCGCGCGGCGTTGACGGCGGCGTCGAAGGCGGCCGCCGTGACCTGACCGCCCGGGAACCAGGCTGCGCTCTGCGGATGGGTGCCGGTGCTGAAGGACTCGACCAGGTGGATGGCGTCGCCGCGGCCGGCGATGACTTCGGTCGAGCCGCCGCCGACGTCGATCACCAGTCTCTCCTCGCCTGCCCGTCCGAGCGCACAGGCGACGCCCATATAGATCAGCCGCCCTTCTTCCTCGCCGGAGATGACTTCGACCGGATGGCCGATCGCCGCTTCCAGGCGCGGCAGCAGCTGCTCGGCATTGGTGGCCACGCGCATGGTGTTGGTGGCGACCACGCGCACGGCCTCCAGGCGGTGCTGGCGCAGGATGGCGCCGAGGTCGCGCAGGCTGCGCACCGCGGTTTCCATCGCCTCGGGCGTGAGCGCCCCGTCCGGCCCGAGCCCGGCCGCCAGGCGGATCGGGTCGCGCGCGGTGCGCACGATGTGCATCTGGCCGGCGATGGGTTCGCCGATGTGGAGGCGGAAGCTGTTGGAGCCTAGGTCGACTGCTGCGTACATGGAATCCATCCGGGTTGGCGTTGTGTGCAGTATAGCCGCCACGGATTGTATGAAGCGCGTATGTCCGTTTGATGACATTTGCGCTACAGGCAGCCGTGACAGTGCGTGCATTTTGGCGGCCTGCATGCCGCTAAAATGGCCGCATGCGCATCACATTCCAGAGACGGCCGGCCCTGGGCCTGGGCCTCAGCCTGCTGGCACACGCGGCGGTCATCGCCTGGCTGGCGCTGCGGCCGGCTTCGAGGCCGCCGCCCGACGCGCCGGCGCCGGCCATGCAGGTGAGGCTGGTGCTGCAGCCGGTGCCGCGCGTTCAACCCCCACCCATCTCCGACCCGCCGCCGCTGCCCCGCGCCAGCAGCACGGCTTCCGCCGGGGCAGCGCAACATAGAGCGCCAGTTGAGGCGCTGGCCGAGGCGCCGCAATCTGCCGGACCGCCGGCGACCATCGCGCTGCCCGCACAGGATGCGCCCACGGCCGCCGACGCCGCGCCCGCGCAGCCTGACGCCAGCTTCGAAATGCAGGCGGCGCGCGGCACGGCACGCGCCTGGGTGAAGGGCGAAGGCAAGGGCCGCGGCGGCGCCGACGGCAACGGCGCGCCTTTCCTCCCGAGCCGCGACGAAAAGCTGGGCCAGGCCATCGAACGCGCCCGCCCCGCCGATTGCCGCAAGGCCTACACCGGCATGGGTGTGCTGGCGGTGATTCCGCTGGCCGCCAGCGCCGTCACCGGCAAGGGCTGCAAGTGGTAAGCGCTCAGGCCCGCACTGAGGTCCGCACTTAGGCCACGCGCCGCACCGATTCCCGCACGACCAGGCTGAGCTGGGGCACATCCAGGTCCAGCGGCTCCTGGGCGATCATCTTGACGATCGCCGTGCCCAGGCAGCGGCCGACTTCGAACAGCGGCTGGCGGACGGTGGTCAACGGCGGCGTCGTGTACATGGAGCTGTGCAGGTCGTCGAAGCCGATCACGGAGATATCTTCCGGCACGCGGATGCCGCGCCGGTACAGCGCCAGCCGGGCGCCATAGGCGGTCAGGTCGTTGGCGGCGAAGATGGCCGAGAAGCGCTTGCCCGACTCCAGCAGGCGTTCGAGCGCCAGCAGGCCGCCCGATTCCGAAAAGTCGCCCGGCGCCACCAGCTGCGGGCTTTCCTTGATCTTGTGCTTGGCGAGGGTGTCGCGGTAACCCGCCAGGCGCGCCTGCGCATCCAGATGGTCGGCAGGTCCGGTGATGAAGGCGATCTGGCGGTGGCCCTGGCGGATCAGGTGCTCGACCGCTTCGCAGGCGCCCCAGTAGTTGTCCAGGCTGAAGCCGTAGGCGTGCGGTCCCTCCAGCTGGCGGCCGAAGGCGACGATCGGCACGCGGTGCGCCAGCTTCAGGATCTGCGCGTCCTTCAGCTTCCCGCTCAGGATCACCAGGCCGTCGACGCGGCGCGCGATCAGCAGTTCGATGCGCTCGGCCTCCTCGTCCGCATGCCAGTGGCCGGACACGATCAGCGGCGCGTAGCCGGTGCCCTGCAGGACGTCGTCGATGCCGGCCATGGCGTCGGCAAAGTAACCCGAGACCAGCGACTGGGTCAGCACGCCGATGGTGCGCGAGCTGCCGGTCTTCAGGTTCCGCGCCAGCACGTTCGGCCGGTAGTTCAGCTTTTCGATCACGCTTTCGATCGCCTGGCGCTTTTCCTCCGACACCTTGGCGGTGCCGTTCAGGAAGCGCGAGACGGTCGCCGCCGAAACGCCGGCGATGCGGGCGACTTCGTGGACGGTGGCGCCGCCGTTCGCGGCCGGGTTGGATTCTTTTTTCATCCGTTCAGTATAGCAGGGAAAGCAATTTATGAAACCGGTTTCAGAAACCGTTTCAGAACCGACGCCTACGCCACCTGCCTAGCAGAGCGCCCGCCGGCGGCCTTGCGGCACATCTGCTCGACTATCGCGCGGTGCGGCGGCAGGTCGGCCAGTGCCCGCCCCGCCATCTGCGCGATCATGCCGAATTCGCGGCGCGCATCCTCGATCCGGGCCGGGTCGATTGCGCCCGGCCGCAGCCTGGTTTCGAACTCCATCCCGTACAGCACGTACTGCCAGCTCGAGGGCGGGTACATCTCGAGGTCGGTGACGAAGTCGAGCCGGTGCGGCGGACGGCTCTTCCACATCGCCAGTTTGTCGCGCAGCGTCGCCGGGATCGTGGCCGGATCGGCGTTGTCAATCCAGAAGCGCGAATCGGTGCGCTGCGTCAGGCAGTAATGCAGCTTGATGAAGTCGACGATGCGCGCATAGCGTTCGCGCATCAGCGCATTGAACAGGCGCGCGGTTGGCGCCATCGCGCCGTCGTAGGGGAAGAGGAAACCGATCAGATAGGCCGCGGTTTCGATCAGGCCGATGCCGGACGATTCCAGCGGTTCCAGGAAGCCGCCGGACAGGCCGACCGCGACGCAGTTCTGCACCCATTGGGTCTCGCGGTAGCCCACCTTCAGCTCCAGGCGGCGCGGCTGCAAGCCCTCCGCCTGCGGCCCGATGTAGTCGCGCAGCACCTGCTCGGCGCGGGCGTCGCTTGTGTGCCGGCTCGAATACACGTAGCCGATGCCGCGCCGGTCCTGCAGGCCGATGTCCCAGGTCCAGCCGGCTTCGTGTGCGGTCGAGATGGTGTACGACGGGATCGCCGTATCGGGCGCCGGGTACGGCACCTGCAGCGCCAGCGCACGGTCGACGAACAGGGTGTCGCTGAGGCTTTTGAAGGGCGAGCCCAGCGCTTCGCCGATCAGGCGCGCATGGAAGCCGGTGCAGTCGACGTACAGGCCGGCGCGCAGGGCGCCGTGCTCACGCGTGTGCACGGCCGCGATCGCGCCCGCCGCATCCAGTTCGACGCGTTCGACCTTGCCTTGCACGTGCCGCACGCCGAGCGAGCGTCCGTGCTCGGCCAGCAGCGCGGCAAAGCGCCCGGCGTCGAAGTGATAGGCATAGTTCATCGGCCCGAGGTAGTCCGCATCGTGGGCGCGCTTGGGCGCGTGCGAAGCGTCGGCCACCCGCTTCTGCATCGTCACCGCCTGCGCGAAGGGTACGCCGGGGCCGGCATCGCCGTGCAGCCAGTAAGGCAGCAGATCGAAGCCGCCGGGACGCTGGCTGGGCTGGCTGAAGGGGTGGAAGTAATGGTCGGCGCCCGCATTTGGTCCCACTTTGTCCGGTGTGCGCACCCAGTGCCGGAAGTGCACGCCCTGCTTGAAGGTGGCGCTGCACTCCTTGATGAAGCGCGCCTCGTCGATGCCGATGCTCGACAGCGTGCCGCGGATCGAGGGGAAGGTGCCCTCGCCTACGCCGACGATGCCGATCTCCGGCGACTCGACCAGCGTCACCTTCACGCCGTGTGCCTCGCGCGCGGCCAACGTCTTGGCCAGGAAGCAGGCGGTCAGCCAGCCGGCGGTGCCGCCGCCGACGATCAGGACTTCGGTGACAGGGGTCGACGAGGACATCGCGAATCTCCTTCAAGGGATGTTGCTTTTTTGTTGATAAAGAGTTTGACATTCAATTAATCATGAATGTACTATGAAATCGATTTCACAGTAAATGAAATCGATTTCAGCAAAGACTGAATTCGAAGCTCGACCGCAACACGAAGCCGTCAACACCATAATCATTCAGGAGACAGTATGAACAAGACCGCCCTCGCCGGCCGGCGCGCCGTCACGCCCATCCAGTTTGCCATCCTCACCCTGTGCGCCGGCTTCGGCGTGGCGCATGCCCAGAGCACCGACCCGGCCGTCCCCGCCGGCTCCGGCGCGCCGGCAGGCCTGAGCGCACCCACCGCGCAGGCCAACGACAGCGGCAAGATCGCCGAAGTCGTGGTCACCGCGACCAAGCGTTCGACCTCGCTGCAGAAGACCCCGATCGCGATCACCGCGCTGAACGCGCAGACCCTGGAAGACAACCACGTACAGACCCTGCTCGACGTGGTCAACCTGGTGCCCGGTTTCCAGGCCACCGGCCAGGGCGACCATGGCGTCACCACCATGACCCTGCGCGGCATCGGCAACGACAGCGCCAAGACCGAATACGCCGATCCGGAAGTCGCCACCTTCGTCGACGGCATCTACTCGCCGCGCCCGGAAGGCGCCACCGCCCTGCTGTTCGACCTCGACGCCATCGAAGTGCTGCGCGGTCCACAGGGCACGCTGTGGGGCCGCAACTCGACCGTCGGCGCAGTCAACATGCAGACCGCCAAGCCTGTCCTCGGCAGCAAGAGCGGCAGCGTGGAGGCCGGCCTGGGCGACTACCGCCGCTACGGCGCGCGCGGCGCCTTCAACATCCCGCTGGGCGAGACCGCGGCGCTGCGCATCGCCGCCGTGCACGAGCAGCACGACGGCTACGTCGATTACCAGGCCTTCACCGCGCCTTCGCTGGCCAGCCAGCGCGACGCCTGGGCCGCATCCGGCGGCGCGGCAAGCGCCTTCCAGCCGATCAATCCGAACCTGTTCGTGCGCACCGGTCCGAAATATAGCGCCCAGGACCAGACCGCGGCGCGCATCTCCTTCCTGTGGCAGCCGAGCAGCGCGCTGCGCTGGAACATCGCCTACGAGCGCTTCAGCGACCGCGGCACGCCTTCGATCAACCTGATGCAGAACCCGCGTCCGGGCCAGGACTTCTGGTCGGCCCTGATCGACACCGCGCCGAGCCTGAAGCGCGATTCGGATTCGGTGCGCTCGCGCCTGGAATACCAGCTGAACCCGGACATGCAGCTGACCTACATTGCCGGCTGGTCCAAGTTCGACGGTTCCTCGACCTTCGACCAGGACGCCGGCGCGGACCTGCCGACCAGCTTCTCTACCGGCGGCAACCACCAGGAAAACAATACGGTGTATTCGCACTACACCAACTACAGCCATGAGGTGGAGCTGCAGTCGCTGGGCAGCCGCACCGTCGACTGGCAGCTCGGCCTGTACTACGGCGCCGAAGACAACGGCATCCGCTTCGACATCCCGATCTTCAACGGCACCCAGCAGGGCACCGTCGGCTGGCAGGGTTCCTTCATCCAGCCGAAGGAGACCGTGAAGTCCTCGGCCGCCTTCGGCCAGGCCACCTGGAACCTGTCCAGCAGCCTGCACCTGACCGGCGGCGCGCGCTACACCCACGACAAGCGCACCAACGAAGGCGGCAACGGCTACACCTGGAACGGCGACCCGACCGTGCCGCAAGTGCCGCTCTCGCCGAACATCGACCCGACCAAACCGGGCCAGGGCTACAACCCGAACAACCCGTCCAACACCGGCGAATTCAATGGCCACAAGTGGACCGGGCTGCTGCGCCTGAACTACGACATCGACCGCTACAACATGGTCTACGCCAGCGTCGCCACCGGCTACAAGTCGGGCGGCCTGCAGGACGGCGGCAAACCCTACGGCGACGAAACCCTGACCAACTACGAAGTCGGCAGCAAGAGCACCTTCCTGAACGGGAAGCTGCTGGTGAATAACGCGATCTTCTACGAGAAGTTCCGCGGCTTCCAGTTCAGCGCCCCGGTCACCAACCCGGACGGCACCCGCGGCCTGGCCACCAACAACGCCGACGGCGCGAAGATTTACGGCCTGGAGTCGGAGATCACGGCCAAGATCACGCCGGACGACCGCCTGATGATGGCCCTGACCTTCACCCCGCACGCCAGGCTGGGCAAGCTGATCGGCGGCTCGAACGACTACACGCTGCCGGTCTGCAGCGTACCCGGCATCAGCACCTGCCTGGACGTGACCGGCCACACGATGCCGCACACGCCCAAGTTCTCGGCGCACGTGCAGTACCAGCACGTGTTCCGCCTCGGCGAAGGCTCGACCCTGGCGCCGCGCATCTCGGCCCACTACGAGACCAAGTCGTCCCTCTCCGTGTTCGACCTGGGCGAAGAAGACCGCCAGAAGGCCTACGGCCGCGCCGATCTCGGCCTGCGCTACACGCGCGACAAATGGTGGGTCGACCTGTTCGTGCGTAACGTTAGCGACGAGAAGATCAAGACCAGCGCCTTCAACCCGGGCCCGCACGCGATCTGGCTGGCCCAGTACCAGCCGCCGCGCACCGTGGGCTTCAATACCGGCATCGACTTCTGACCGGACCAGGCGCCTGCGTTCATGAACCACGACGACTACCCGGACGGCCCGCGCCTGCTGGCCGACATCGGCGGCACCAATGCCCGCTTCGCGCTGGAACGCGGGCCGGGCCGCATCGCGGAGGTGGCGACGCTGGCCTGTGCCGGCCATCCGCGCTTCCTCGATGCGGTGCGTGCTTATTTACGCCGCCATCCGCAGGCGCACGTGCGGCATGCGGTGGTGGCGATTGCCAATCCGGTCGAGGGCGATTTCATCCGGATGACCAACCACCACTGGCAGTTCTCGATCGCCGAGGCGCGCGCAGACCTCGGCCTGGACACGCTGCTGCTGGTGAACGACTTCGCGGCGCTGGCGATGTCGGTGCCCGGGCTGGCGGCGGCCGAGCTGGTGCAGGTCGGCGGCGGCGCGGTGCGCGAGGATGGCGTCATCGGCGTGCTGGGCGCGGGAACGGGCCTGGGCGTGGCCGGGCTGCTGCCGTCCGCCGCATCAGGCGCCGGAGATGGCTGGACCGTACTGGCCAGCGAGGGTGGGCACGTCGCCTTTTCGCCAGCCGACGAACGCGAACAGCGGATTCTGTCCTTCTGCTGGCAGCGCTACCCGCACGTCTCGGCCGAGCGGCTGATCTCCGGACCGGGCCTGAGCCTGATCCACGAAGCCTTGTCGGCGATTCGTGGCGGAGAAGACGATGCGCTCACGCCAGCGCTGGTGGTCGAGCGCGGCCTGGCCGGCGAGCCGCTGTGCCGCGAGACGCTGGACGTCTTCTGCGGCATGCTCGGCACCATGGCCGCCAACCTGGCGGTGACCCTGAATGCGCGCGGCGGCATCTACATCGGCGGCGGCGTGGTGCCCCGGCTGGGAAGCTGGTTTGCGGAATCGCCTTTCCGCGCCCGCTTCGAGCACAAGGGCCGCTTCTCCAGTTTCACGGCGCAGATCCCCTGCTTCGTGATCCATGCGCCGACGCCGGCCTTGTCAGGGGCGGCGACGATGCTGGCCCGGCACCTGGGCCGCCGCATGCAGCTCGACCTTCAGATCGAATCGGTCGCCAGTTTCGAGCGCCGCACCGGCGCCTTGACGCCGTAGCGCAGCGCCGACTGCCGCACCAGTTTTTCGAACCAGGACGGCGCGTCGGGTGCGATCACGATGCTGCGCCTACGGTACGCGTGCAGGACCAGGCCGCAGGTAGGGATAGGGATTGACCGCCCCGCCCGTCGTATAGATGCCGTAGTGCAGGTGTGGCGGCGTGGTCGCGGCGTTGCCGGTGTTGCCGACATAGCCGACGATCTTGCCGGCATCGATGCGCATGCCGGCGTGCACGTCGCCGTAGCTGTTCAGGTGGGCGTAGTAATGGCGCTGGCCGCCCGGCCCCAGCACCCAGACCACCTGGCCGCCGAGGCGGTTGGTGCCGACCCGCAGTACGATGCCTTCGGTGGCCGCCAGCACCGGCGTGCCGCGTTGGGCGAAGATGTCGATGCCTTCGTGCTTGCGGCCCTCGCTGCGCGCCCCGCCCCAGGTATCGACCAGGCGCGCCGGCTTGACGCCCGCCACCGGCACCGGCAGCGAGGCCGGCGCAGGCAGCGAACCCAGCCGGATGGCGTAGGCAAGGTTTTCCAGCCACGGCCGCAGCAGGCCTTCGAGGGCGATCAGGACGATGGCAAGCGCCAGGCTCCGCAGCAATGTTCGCATGCGCCGCATATGAGGACACCTGTGCAAGAATCAACGCATGGAAACCGTCTCCACCATCGGCCATTCGAACCGCACGATCGAGGAATTCGTCGCTTTGCTGCAGCAGAACGCGATCGCCTGCCTGCTCGATATCCGCACGGTGCCGAAGTCGCGCCACAATCCGCAGTTCGGCCAGGCCCAGCTGCCCGCCTCGCTGGCGGCGGCCGGCATCGAATACCGCTATCTGGCCGGCCTGGGCGGCCTGCGGCGCCCGCGTCCGGATTCGCCGAACGGCGGCTGGCGCAACACCTCCTTCCGCGGCTACGCCGATTACATGCAGACCGACGAGTTCGCCAGGAACGTCGACACCGTCGTCGCGCTGGCCGAGGACAGGCGCTGCGCGCTGATGTGCGCCGAAGCCGTGCCCTGGCGCTGCCACCGCTCGCTGGTGGCCGATGCGCTGGTGGTGCGCGGCATCCCGGTCGAGGAAATCATCGGCCCGCAAAAGCCCAGGCCGCACAAGCTGACGGCCTTTGCGAAGGTCGACGGCGAGCGCATCACCTACCCTTCCGATACCCAGTTGCAGCAGGAAGCCCAGGGAAGCCTGGGGTTTTGATGTTTATTCCGGCATCCCCTGCAGGTTGGCGCGCACCCGCGCCAGCAGCTCCACCAGGGCCGCCTTCTCGTCATCCTTGAAACCCAGCAAGGCCTGCTCCTTCAGCCGGCCGTCATTGCTGTGCAGCGCGGCGTGCACGGCGCGGCCCGCTTCCGACAGGCTCAGGCGGGAACTGCGGCGGTCCGCCTCGTCGGCCTGGGCTTCCAGCAAGCCGCGCTCGCGCAGCGCGCGGATCTGGCGCGCGACCTGGGCCTTGTCGCGGCCGGAATGCGCCACCAGATCGCTCTGGGTGGCGCCGGGATGGCGGGCGAAGAAGCCCAGCGCCTTGACTTCCATGTGGGCCAGGTCGTTGGGGCTGTCGCGCAGGCTGCGCTGCTGGACCGAACGGTAGAGATGCATGATGGCGTGCATGGTCTCGAGCACGTCATCGGCCGAATGCGCGCCGGGCCTTTGGTTGACTTGATCAACTAGTTTCTGCATAATGGATGATATTATCAACTAATCTGGAGCAACGATGACGCACGACGCATCCACCATCCCCGAGCCTGCGCCCCTGGTCCAGCGCGTGCGCCATGAGCTCAAGCTGCGCGAGCTCGAGGTGGCCGGCATCGACGCCCTCTCCCCCGGCTTCGTCGCCATCACCTTCAAGGGCGAGGCGCTGGCCGATTTCACTTCCCTCGGCTTTGACGACCACGTCAAGATCATGTTCGACGGCGCGGGCCCGGATGCACAGGTCCGGCGCGACTATACCCCACGGCGCTTCAACCGGGAAGCGCGCGCGCTGACGATCGAGTTCGCCCTGCATGGCGATGGCGCGGCGTCCGACTGGGCGCGCGCGGCAAAGGTCGGCGACCGCCTGCTGGTCGGCGGCCCCCGCGGGTCGATGATCGTGCCTTTGCAACTCGGCTGGCATGTGCTGGTCGGCGATGCGACCGCGCTGCCGGCGATTTCGCGCAGGCTGGAAGAGCTGCCGGAAGGGAGCCGGGCTTTCGTGTTCGTACTGGCGGATGAGGCGGACCGGCGGGCGTTCGTCACCCGCGCCCAGGCCGAGGTGCACTGGCCGTCATCGAACGAGGCCTTGCTGGCGGCGCTGCGGGAACTGGCCTTGCCGGCCGCGGACACCGGCTTTGCCTGGGGCGGCGGCGAAGCCTCGTTGATGGTGCAGGTGCGCCAGGTGCTGCTCGAGAAAGGCGTGCCGAAGCAGCATATGCGGGTCTCAAGCTACTGGAAGCGGGGCGTGGCGGATCACCACGAAGACTTGTAAACAAACGCCGCGCCGGAGACAGCCCGTCGCGGCGTTCTGGGCATATGCGGAATTACGAGACTGCGGGCGTCTTCGGCTGCGTCTCGACGGCCGGCGCGGTCTGCTCTTCTTGCACAGGCGCCGAGGCCGTCGCGTTGGTGCTCTCGGTCGTCAGCGTGGTTTCATCGGCGGGTGGGGTCTGGCTGTTTTTGTCTTGCGGCATGGTTCAGGTCCTATCTCTAGTTTTGGTTTTAAACATCATCGTAGCCCACGGGAAACTTATTTGTCGAGAAGTTCCCGTGGGGGTGTTGCTTGAATCATCGGACCACGTCGACCGGCGCCGCGCTGGCCATCGGATCGAGGGTCGAGCCATCTACGGCACGCACGTTCATCACCTCGACCACGTACTCGCCGGGCGCGAGGTCGACGCTCAGCGTGACTGCCGCCGGGCGCCGCGGGTGGTGCTGGACGGCCGTCACCTGCACACCGCCGTCGATCCGGTAGTGCTTCGGATTGGCGGCGCCATGCTGCTGCACCGGTTCGCTGAACGAGATGGTCAGCTGCCTGCCGGCGCTGTCGTAACTGGCCGAGACGACCTGCAGTCCGCCCGGCGTCGGTCCGCCCGCGCAGCGCGGCAGGTCGGCGCCGCCGACCGCGGCATCCATCACTTCCAGCAGGCAGGCCAGCGACTCGGTGTCGCCGTGCGGGTCCTGCCTGGCGACCAGCATGCGCACGACTTCACCTAATTGCCGCGTGCCGATCAGCATCGTGTCGCGCCAGGCATTGCCGCCCTGGAGCGCGGTGGCGGCGACGATCGCAATGCCTTCGTAGAGGGCGCGTCCGGTGCCGGCCGCGCGGGCGGGCACGGGGCCGCCGCCCTGCTCGGCCAGAGCCGCTGCGCCGAAGGCCAGCACCACCGCCATCGCGCTGTCGTACAGCGCGCTCAGGCGCAGCAGGCCGCCGCCGACGACCACGATTTTCTGTCCGTACTCGGTGAAGGCGAACACGTTCGGACGGTGGCTGGTCCAGTCGATATAGAAGCGGATGCCGGGACAGAAGGTCGCGTACAGCCGCGAATAATAGGTCGCCATCCAGCGGTTGGTTCCGTCCGACATCGGGCGCCGCGGCACCGCCGGATCCAGCAGCTGGGCTTCCTGCCGGGCCGTGAACAGCGTCGCCGCGCGCAGCGGGATGACCGTGGCCGATTCTGCATCGGCGACAAAATCCGGATGCACGACCGGCCCGGCCTCGGGATCGACCGCGGCGCCGAAGGCGGAATGATGGGGCAGCTTGTAGCGCGAGCGGTAGGCTGCGCTGCCGATTACCGGATGGTCCGCCGCCGGCGCCATGTGAGCGCGCATCTTGTCGGTGTCCTGGTAGCACTGCAGCGCGAAGTCGCCCGAGATGACGCCGTTGGTGATGATGAGGTGGTTGTCCAGGCGGCCCGAGAATTCTTCGTAGGCCGGCACCTCGGTCGCGATGTAATGGAGGGCGCCGAGATAGCTGCCGCTGTGCACGCGCGCGACCGGCAGCGGCTCCCCCTGCGGGTCGATCAGGCGGTCGGCGCCCGGCACCAGCTGGTCCGCCCGTTTCAGCAGGCCGCTGCCGGCCATCAGGAACAGCTGGTTGGGCGACGCCACCAGCGACCGGCGCCGCGCGCCGGGCTGGTTGCCGCCGTATTCGATGTAGAGCATCAGGTTGCCGAGGCCGACCGTATTCGGCGGCGAGCCGGCGCTGAAATGGACCTGCCTGGCGGACCATGCCCAGCCCGTGGCGCTCCAGCTGCCGACGAGCACCTGGTCGCCGACGGCGATGTCGCCCATCGGCCGGGTGCCGTCCGGAACCGCGACCGGCGCCGTGGATGCGAAGCACGGGTAGGCGCCGTCGATGGTTTTGGGCCGGAAACCGGGCAGGCTGCGGTGCCCTTCGCTTCCATTGTAGAGCGGTGTGCCGGCCTGGCTCGAGAGCGTTGGCGTGGGTCGGTCGACGCACGTTGTCATGTTGCTGTTCCCCTTCGTTGCAATGGCGCACACTGTAGGGGAACTGCCTAACGGATACCTTCTGGTTTCCTTCCGATTTGCAAGCTATTGTTTTTAAAGGAAAATTTTATTTGGTCTTCAGGGCTAGAAATTGCAGGTAAGCGCGGTCGCCGTAGCCGAAGGCCTTCAAACGGGCGGCCGCTGCGTCGGCAAGATCGTCCTTGCCGACGCAGCGATTGAGCCGCACCGACAGTTCGAGCATGCTGCCGTCGCGCGCGGCGCCCTTGTCCGGCCCGAGCACCTCGAGCGCGGCAAGGCAGGCGCTGCGCATCGCGGCGCTGTCGCCGCCCGCCCCGGCGGATTCCGCCGACATCGACAGGGCCCGCACAAAGCTCACCTGCAAACGCTTGTTGGATTTGTTGGCCTCGTAGATCGGGGCAAGGCGCGCCACCGCCGCCGCCGCTTCCTCCCTCGCAGCCGCGGCTTGTCCCCGTCTCAGCAGCAGATCCGCCAGCCGCACCCGGGCAAGGCCCGCCATGCGCGCCCACTCGGTATTCTTCGGATCCGCCGCCGCCAGCCCGGCCAGGCGCGCCTGATTGAGCCGCATCCGCGCCAGCACCGCCTCGCTGCTGTCGGTGCGGGCCAGAATCGCATGCTCCTCCATTTCCAGGCCTGCCGCTTCGCCCTGCCAAGCCAGGTTTTTCTCGTCGGTCCGCGCTAGGCCGGCCATCAGCGTCCGGGCGGCCCGGTAATCGGCCAGCGCCGACTCGTCCTGTCCCTGCGCCAGCCGGTTGGCAGCCCGGTGCTGCAACGCCCACGCTTCGCTCCTGATCCATAGCGGCTCGCCGGGCGCGGCCGCCCGCAGCTGGCGGACGATCGCCATTTCATGCCCATACAGCGCGTCAGCCGCAGCCAGCTCGCCCAATCCCTCCTTGGATTTGCCCAGCCAGGAATAGCTGTCCGCCAGCTCCTCGAGGAGCGTCCGGGTGCCAGGCTGCCTGTCGAAGGCCCGCCGCTTCAGGGCGATCGACTGTTCGAACTCGCGCGCCGCGGTGGCCGGCTCGCCCTGGTAGGCGGCAATCGAACCCAGATTGTTATGCGCGTACGACTGCTCGATCCACCATTCCACCTTGTCCGGCTCGATCCGGTGCAGGTCGTCGCTGAACCGGAGATAGTCCCGCCAATGCGCCGCAGCCCTGCCGGCGTCGCCCTGGTCCATGGCAAGCTTGCCCAGCCAGTAGGCATTCACGCCGAGGTTCTTGAGCACCTCGACGTTGGCCGGCGCCTTCGCATGCTGCTCCATCAGGATGCCGCGGGCTGCGTCGAGCGCCTGTCCCGCCCCTTTCGAGTCGCCGCGCGCCCGCCGTACTTCGGCAATGACCTGCAGGGCCTGGGCTCGCTGCGCCAGCGCTGTCATGCCCAGATCGTTTTCCTGCCTGGCGCCCAGATAATCGAGTGCCTTCGTACTCACACTGTCCAGCAAGTCGAGGCGCCCGAGAGGCCGCAACTTGTCGGCGAAGTCGCCGAGCATATAGCCCATCAGCCCCTCGGCTTCGACACGGCGCTGTTCCGCGAGCTTGCGCGAGACCGTCGCGCTGACACCGAGCGCCAGCGCCAGCACGGACAGCAGCACGATCGTCGCCAGCGCCAGGAGCCGCAGCCGTGCGCCGCGTTGCGCGCGGCGCTGCGACAGGCGGATCAGCTGCGCCTGGTCGTCGGACAGCGCGAACTGGCCCGACTTTTGCAGCGCCAGCGCGGCGTCCAGCTGGCGGCCGCGCGGCAGAAGCAGCTCGCTGCTCCGTCCTTCGCGCATCCAGCGCGCGGTCTGGTTGGCCAGGCGCGCATGCTCCAGCAAGGCGCTCTTGTGGACCTCGATCCATTCGCGGATGCGCGGCCAGCGCCGCAGGATCGCTTCGTGGGCGATGCCGAAACCGGGCACGTCGCCCAGCAGTTCGCTGACGAACAGGCGCGACTCGACCAGCGCATCGACCACCTGCCGTTCGGCCTCGCCGCGCAAGGCCGACCACGGCGCGCGGCGGCTGGTGACGGTCTCCTCGTTGGCCGCGATCACGACCACCAGCGACATGACGCGCTCCAGCGCCGCCTTCTGCGCCGCGCTGAAACGCGCGACCAGCTGCTCGGCGCGCTGGGCGATGGCGCCCTCGACCCCGCCGAGCTGGCGGAAGGCGTCGAAATTCAGTTCGCCGCTGCTGCTGCGCAGGGCATACAGCTCCTGCAGGCAGTACTGCAGCAGGGGCAAGGCATCCGGGCTCGCCGCGGCGCTTTCGCACAGGACGTCGTCGAGCCGCGCGCCGGTCTGCGGATCGACGCCGAAGGACAGTCCGCTAGCTGCTACCGGCAGCCGGATGATCTGGGCGATCTCGGCGAAGGTGGGCGGCGTCAGGTCGAAGTGGGCGCCGTTCGGCTTGCCGTCCATGAGCAGCGCGTGCAGTGCGATCTGCGGGTAGAAGTCGTTGCGGCAGCCGACCACCACCAGCGCGGCGCCGCTATGGGCCAGATCTTCGATCAGCTTGAACAGCGCCTCGCGTTCCGCGTCGGGACAGCGCCCGGGTGCAAAAAGGGCTTCGAAATGGTCGATGAAGATGCCGAAGCAGAGCGGGCCGGCGCCGGCCGGTCCGGCGGCACGGGCAGTTACCGCCGCCGCCGTCATCTGGCCCAGTACACCTTCCCTATCCTGTTCCAGACGTGTGGCAAGGGAAGCGGCGCTGTCGCCGGGGAAGAGGTCCGCCGCGCCGGTGTGCAGGTCGAGCATGGCGCTGGCGAGCGCGCCGAACAGGCTCTGCTCGCCCTGCTCTTTCAGGTCGAAGGTGGTGGTGGACAGCAGGGCCGGCTGGTCGCCGCGCCGCGCCGGCGCCATGGCCGGGAACAGGCCGGCCCGCACCAGCGAGGACTTGCCGGAGCCGCTCGGCCCCAGCACCAGCTGCAGCGCCATCCGCGCTTCGATCTGGGCGCCGACCGCGTCCAGCAGGCGCCGGGTGGCCTCGTCGCGCCCGAAAAAGACCCGGGCATGCTCTTCGTCGAAGGCGTGCAGGCCGCGGAAGGGCGTGCGGTCCGCCCACTTCTCTTCCCTGGCCTGCGCCGGTTCGTCGAAACTGATCGGGGCCAGTGTGCGGTAGCCGCGCTTGCGGACCGTTTCGATATAGGACGGCGCGGTGGCGGTATCGCCGAGCAGGCGGCGCAGCTGGGCGAGGATCTTGTGGACCGGGTTGTCGCCGTAGACATCGGTGCGCCAGCATTGCGCCAGCAGCTCGTCGGCGCTGACGATCTTGCCGGCGGCCCGGCACAGGACCACGAGCACTTCCATGGCCCGCGGCTCCATCTGCTTGCGTTCGCCCGACTGATGGATGCTGTTGGTCGAGGGGTCGACCAACCATTCGCCAAACAGGAATTGTTGTGCGTCCATCGTCGCGTGCCGTAGTGCCTTAGTACAATTAGTGATCTAAAGCATCATAACATCGGTAATACGAAAAAGATATTTAATCCAGCGTGAGTTGCCCGTCCCTGGCCAGCTGGTAGCGGTCGAAATCGCGGGCCAGGAACAGCTGGCCTTTGTAGACTTCCCGCGCTTCGGTTTCGACGTCCCGTATCGAGGGCGAGCCCTCCCCTTCCTGGTAGCGCGGGCTGAAATGGGTCAGCACAAGATTGGGCACGCCGGCCTCGCTTGCCGCCAGCGCCGTCATGCGCGCGGAGCTGTGCTGCGGCCCCGGGCCGACCTTTTGCATGACCTCTTCGGTGTAGGTCGCTTCGTGGATCAGCACCTCGGCATCGCGCGCCTCTTCGATCAGCAGGTTCGGGCTGTCGTTGTCGCCGCCCACGATGACCTTGCGTGGCTTGCGGCCGGGCAGCAGCCAGTCTTCCGGCTGCAGCAGGCGGCCATCGGCCAGTGTCGCAGTTCTGCCTCGCTGCAGCTCGCCCCAGGCTTCGCCGCGCGGAACAAAGCCCGCCTCCAGCTTCGCCGTGTCCAGCCTGCGCTCGACGGTTTTTTCGGTGAAGCTGTAGGCCCAGGAAGGCATGCGGTGCGACAGTTTTGTGGCCCGCACCGCCAGATCGGGCAGTACGTCATGGTCCGCGAGGGCTTCCACGTCGACGAATTCGAGCGCGAACGGCAGGCCCAGTTCCGTGGTCGCGATCACGCCTTCCAGGAAAGGCCGCAGCGGCGCCGGCCCTACCAGCGTCAGAGACGCCGTGCGGTTCATCATGCCGGCGCTGGCCAGCAGGCCGGGCAGGCCGTAGCAATGGTCGCCGTGCATGTGGGTGATGAAGACTGCGCGCAGGTCGTGCAGCGACCAGGGCGTGCGCAGGATGCGGTGCTGGGTACCCTCGCCGCAATCGACCAGCAACCAGTGGCGCGCCGCACGCGAGGCGCCGAGCGAACGCAGCGCCAGCGCCGTCACGTTGCGGGATTTGCTCGGGGTGCCCGACGCCGTGCCGAGGAACTGGAACTCCATGCTGCCTCCATGATGTGAACGCGGGGCCATTATCGGCGATGTGGCCGGTTTCGCTCTTTCCGCAGCCGCTCTCGGTCGCCGAAAACCCTGGTTCATCGCTTGCCGCTTGCCCGTATCAGGCTGGATAGCGACAATGCCGAACAGACCAGCACCAAGGATATGCGATGAACTCTTTATCTCCCCCGCTCGGCGAGGGCATGGCGCCGCGACGCCGCCTGCTGACCCGCGCCAGCGAACTTGGCCTGACCGTCATCATCAGCGGCTGGGCGGCCGTGTTGATGACGCTGGCTGCGGGCCGCCCGGGGCAACTGTATAACGAGATGGTCGTCTCGATGTGCATCGGCCTGGTCGCGCTGCTGGTCGTGAACCTGGCCCGGTTGCTGTTCTGGCAGGGCGACGCGCTGCGGCGGCGCTGGAGGATTCCCTTCGTCGCGCTGCTGATCCTGGCGGCGCCGTTTGCCCATTATGTCGGCCTGCGCATCGGCAGCGCCATCCTCGGCCTGGATGCGCCCGACCTCGCGCACTATCTGACCGTGCCGCGCATGAGCATGATCCTGTTCACGCTGCTGGCGATCTTCGCGCTGCTGGGACTTGTGGTCAGCCGCGAACGGATGGACCGTATCAAACTGGAGCGCAGCGAAGCCCGCGCCCGCGCCGAAGCCGTCGAGCGCCAGGCCCTGCAGGCCCAGCTGCGGCTGCTGCAGGCGCAGATCGAACCGCACATGCTGTTCAATACCCTGGCCAATCTGCAGGGCCTGATCGCCATCGATCCGCAGCAGGCCAGCCGCATGCTGGACCAGCTGATCCAGTACCTGCGCGCCACCCTGAGCGTCTCGCGCATGGAGAGCACCACGCTGGAGCAGGAATTCGCCGCGCTCGACGCCTACCTCGGGCTGATGGCGGTGCGCATGGGCGCGCGCCTGGGCTACGCCTGCCGCCTACCGGACGGTCTGCGTACGGCGCGCCTGCCGACCATGCTACTGCAGCCCATCGTCGAAAACGCCATCGTGCACGGGCTGGAGCCGAAGGTCGACGGCGGCACGGTGACGATTTCGGCAGAACAGCGCGGTGCCGTGCTGCAGATCGAGGTGCGCGACACCGGGCTCGGTTTGCAGGATGCCAGCCCGCGCCGAGGCGGCGGCGTCGGCCTGGCCACCACCCGCGAGCGCCTGCAGGTGCTGTACGGCGAGCGGGCCGGCCTCGAACTGCTGCCCTCCCCGCCGCAAGGCACCCTGGCCCGACTGACTTTACCTCTGGAGTTCGCATGACCGCATCCACCACCATCCGCGCCCTGATCGCCGAGGACGAACCGATCCTGGCCGCCATCCTCGCCCAGTCGCTGCAGCGCCTCTGGCCCGGCCTCGAGATCGCCGGCACCGCGCCGAACGGCCTGGCCGCCGTCGAGCAGGCGCTGGCGCTGCGCCCGGACGTGCTCTTCCTCGACATCAAGATGCCGGGTCAGACCGGTCTCGAAGCCGCCGAGGAACTGGCCGAGCGCTGGGACGGCGGCCAGCCCTTCCCGGAAATCGTGTTCGTCACCGCCTACGACGATTACGCGCTGAAGGCCTTCGAGCAGGCGGCCGCCGATTACGTGTTGAAGCCGGTGAGCGACGAGCGTTTGCGGCGCACGGTGGACAGGCTGCAGGTACGAGTCAATAAGCGCCTGGATGGCCGCAAGGACAGCGGCGGCGGGCTGGAACAGCTGGTCGCGCAGATGCGTGCGTTGCTGCCGCCGGCGTCCGCGCCGGAGCGCCTGACGACGATCCGCGCCGCGGTCGGCAACGTCGTGCGCATGATCCCGGTGCAGGACGTGGTCTACTTCCAGGCGCTGGACAAGTACGTCAACGTTGCCACCGCCGACAGCGAAGCCCTGATCCGCCTGCCGCTGAAGGAGCTGATGGCCCAGCTGGACCCGGCGCAGTTCGCCCAGGTCAGCCGCAGCAGCATCGTCAACATGCAGCAGGTGGCCAGCGCCAGCCGCGACGCGACCGGCAAGCTGACGCTGGCGCTGCACGGCAGGTCGGACCGGCTGAAAGTGAGTCCACTGTTTGCGCATCTGTTCAGGCAGATGTGAAGCCCATCTGATGTCCGTCAGCGGCAGTTCTCGTACGGCCTTGCCGTGCGCCCGGCCGGCGCTAAGATGATCGATGCCAACCGATCCTGAAACGAGGCTGCCATGCGCTTCCATCTCCCTGCCGCGCTGCTATGCGCCCTCATCCTGCCGGCGGCGGTGCCGGCGTTCTCCCAGTCATCTCCCGCCGCGCCCACGATCAAGCGCACCGAGGTCTACAAGGGCCCGGTGGCTGCCGCCGACCATGAAGCCGTGCTCATGAAGATCGAGCTGCCGGCCGGCGGTCTTGCCCCACGCCACACCCATCCCGGCGACGAGGTCAGCTACGTGACCGACGGCGAGATCGATATCACCATCGACGGCCAGGCGCCTGTCAGGCTGAAGGCCGGCCAGGGCTTTTCCATCCCGGCGGGCAAGGTGCACCAGGCCCGCAACCCCGGCACGGTACCGGTGCACCTGATCGGGACCTACATCGTCGAAAAAGGAAAACCGATAGCGACGCCGGTCAAATAAGCGCGCCAAGCGTCCGCACCATCGGAAACCACAGGCCAGCCCGCCGGTCAAAGTTTCTGACGCGTCGGTGGAGGCAGAACGATGATTCGGCGGATGCGGTTCCTGGCCTGGGCGGCGGCGCTATTCCTGCTGGCGGTAGTCCTGTCCCCTGCCGCCCGTGGCGCCGCAGGTGTCGGGCTCTTGCGCATCGATGGCGTGATCGGCCCGGCGACTGCCGGTTACGTCGTCCACGGCATCGCCCGTTCCGCGCAAGAGCGGCACCAGCTCGTGATCCTCGAGATGGACACGCCGGGCGGCCTCGACACGTCCATGCGCGACATCGTCAAGGCCATCCTGACCTCGCCGGTGCCGGTGGCCACCTGGGTCGCCCCGAGCGGCGCCCGCGCCGCCAGCGCCGGCACCTACATCCTGTACGCGAGCCACGTCGCGGCGATGGCGCCGGGCACCAATCTCGGCGCCGCCACGCCGGTCGAGATCGGCATCGGAGCGGACCAGCCTGGTGAGAAAAAGAAAGCCGACAAGGCAAACGAAGGCTCCGCCATGACGCACAAGCAGGTAAACGATGCCGCCGCCTATCTGCGCGGCCTTGCGCAGATGCGCGGACGGAATGCCGACTGGGCCGAGCGCGCCGTGCGCGAAGCGGTCAGCCTGACCGCCGAAGAAGCACTGAAACAAAACGTCATCGAGGTCGTCGCACCGGACCTGCCCAGCCTGCTGGCCCAGATCGACGGCAGGCTAGTCACCGCCATGGGACAGGCCAGGCGCCTCGACACCAGAGGCGCCGCGCCGGTCGAATTCGCGCCGGACTGGCGCACCCGTCTGCTTGCCGCGGTCACCCATCCCAGCGTCGCCCTGATCCTGATGACCATCGGCATCTACGGCCTGATCTTCGAATTCATGAACCCGGGCTATGTGGCGCCGGGCGTGATCGGGGCGATCTGCCTGCTGCTGGCCCTCTACGCCCTGCAGCTGCTGCCGGTGAATTACGTGGGGCTGGCGCTGGTGATGCTAGGCCTGATGCTGATGGTGGCCGAGGCCTTCCTGCCCAGTTTCGGCATCCTCGGGCTGGGAGGCCTCTTCGCTTTCGTCGCCGGCGCGCTGATGCTCATCGATACCGAGGTCCCCGGCTTCGGCATTCCGCCGGCGCTGATCGGCACGCTGGGCCTGGCGAGCGCCCTGCTGCTGATCGGGACCGCCCGCCTCGCACTGGCGACGCGCAGGCGTCCGCTCGCCAGCGGCGATGCCACGCTGATCGGCGCCACCGCGCGGGTCGAACATGTCGAACACGCCGGCGACCATGCCGCCTGGATCCGCATCGAAGGCGAGCTGTGGCAGGCGGCCAGCGGTCTGCCCCTCAGCCAGTCGCAGACGGTGAAAGTCGTGGGCCGCAAGGGCCTGACGCTCGAGGTCGTCCCGGTCGACTCACCACAGGGAGCGCAAGGATAATGTTCAATATCAGCATCAGCTTCGCCGTTCTCATCGTCCTGCTGTTCCCCCTGCTGGCATCAAGCATCCGGGTGCTGCGCGAATACGAACGCGGCGTCGTGTTCCAGCTCGGGCGCTTCTGGGGCGTGAAAGGACCCGGCCTGATCATCCTCATCCCGCTGCTCCAGCAGATGGTGCGCGTCGACCTGCGCACCGTCGTGCTCGACGTGCCGACCCAGGACGTCATCTCGCGCGACAACGTGTCCGTGAAGGTCAACGCCGTCATCTACTTTCGCGTCGTCGACCCGGAGCGGGCCATCATCCAGGTAGCCAACTTCCTGGAGGCGACCGCCCAGCTGGCGCAGACCACCCTGCGCTCGGTACTGGGCAAGCACGAGCTCGACGAGATGCTGGCGGAGCGCGAGCGCCTGAACCTGGACATCCAGCAGGTGCTCGACGCCCAGACCGACGGCTGGGGCATCAAGGTTTCGAACGTCGAAATCAAGCGCGTCGACCTCGACGAATCGATGGTGCGCGCCATCGCCCGCCAGGCCGAGGCCGAGCGCGAACGCCGCGCCAAGGTGATCCACGCGGAGGGCGAACTGCAGGCCTCGGAAAAGCTGCAGCAGGCGGCCTACGTGCTGGCGCAACAGCAGGGGGCGATGCAGCTGCGTTACATGCAAACCCTCAGCGCGATTGCCGGCGATAAATCGTCGACAATCGTGTTTCCCTTGCCGATCGAACTGCTGGCGGGCGGCAGGGATGGGACGCCGCCCGCCCGGCCCCAGAGCTGAGGCTTATCGTCGCTGCCGCAAGGGTTCGAGCGCCTGGGCGACAGTCGCCGCCGACATCTGCCCCAACCGCCGCTCGACCAGCACGCCGCGCGCATCGAAGAACAGGGTTGTCGGCATGCCCGGCGAGCCGGTCGCCTTGGCCAGGCGGCCGGTGCGGTCGAGCAGGACGTTCTCCATCTGCAGGCCCTGCGCCTGCAGGTAGGCACGGACGTCGGCGGGCGCTTCGCCCTGGTTGACGAAGACGAAGCGGATGTCCGTGTGCGTCCGCTGCGCACGCGCGAGCTCGGGCATTTCGCGCCTGCATGGCGGGCACCAGGTGGCCCATAAGTTCACGACCAGGGGCTGGCCTTTGAAGGACGCCATCGGCACTTCACGACCTTCAAGGTCGGTCATCATCAGTGGCGGCAGGCTTTGCTTTGCCGGCTCGGCCAGCGCCAGGGCAGCAGAACCGGCGGCCCATGCGAGGCTGGCCGTGAGCACGCCGGTCATCAGGGCCGTGCGGCTGCGCCGGTCGTGCCAGGCTAGCCAGCCTGCCAGTGCCAGCGCAGCCGCTATCCCGACGATCGGCTTGAGGCCGCCATCGCGCAGGTCGAACATTCTTGCTGGATCTTCCTGGTAGAAAGTCCAATAGCGGGTGACGAAGGCTGCGCGGGCTGCGAGGACAGCCAACGCGACGAGTAGCCACAGGCGTGTTTCGATCTTGACCCCGCTGCGGCTGGCGATGCGGTTGCCGGCGATGATTCCGAGCAGGATGGCAAGGCAGGCCGCAAGGGGTGCGGCTGGGATGGTGAATGGTCCGAGGGTAAGTTCGCTCATCCGCCTATGATTACCGATTTTGCAGAAAAGAAAAAAGCGACCCGCGGGTCAATGCCAGTCAGTTAAGCTGACTGGCATTTTTCATTGGAAACTTGGATCTGGGCTGTTTGACTGCTCTTGGAAAAGATCGCGCTCGACGTTCCGGCAAAAGATAGGCGCGCGCCTGCTCGCGTAAG